>Ga0307438_1001804_pt1 | contig 13106 bp, 10 predicted proteins | sample SalMarWE160110MG_FD_202144 | JGI IMG/M metagenome (GOLD analysis project Ga0307438, IMG submission 202144) | Salt marsh sediment microbial communities from the Plum Island Ecosystem LTER, Massachusetts, United States - WE1603-110 | ecosystem: Environmental > Aquatic > Marine > Intertidal zone >... | reverse complement strand
CTTAAATTAATATCTATCTGTCCCCCCTCGTTTAATGCATCACACGCGTTATTGATTAGATTATCAAAAACTCTCCTAAGTTTATCTCTGTCTGCTTCAATTTCATAATTTCTTCTATCGTGTTTAAATTCGATTTTAACTTTTTTCTCTTTTATATTTTTAGACTTTTTGAAATTATTCATAACTTCATGCAGAAAGGACACATAATCGAATGCCACGAAATTTAACTTGTGGTCTTTTGAGAAATCAAGCATGTCTCCTATTAATTCATTTATTATATTTGCAGCCTTTAAAATTTCCTTACCGTATCTTTTTCCCTTATCGTTTTTAGAGGACATTGTGAGTATTTGAGCCAAACCACTAACTGTGCCGAGCGGGTTTCTTAAATCATGCGCTATTTGAAGGGTCAATTTACCTAACCGATTTATCCTCTCTGAGCGCTGCATCTCTTTTTCCATTCTCTTTCTCTCAGTTATATCATTGAATACAACAATTGCACCTTTCTTATTTTTTTTCGAATTTTCGAAAAAAGCGAGATTAATTCCCCAATATCTACCGTTTTCTATTTTTACTAGATGACAGCCTTTGCAGGGGTTTCTGTATTCCTTTACACACTCTTGCAGAATAGAAATAATTTTACTATTACCTTTTGCGAGTTCCTGAGCTTTCGGATTTATCAACCGTATAACCGATTTCTCGTCCACCTCTTCAAAAACGGCAATTCCGGTATTTATAGAACTCACAACTTCTCTATAAAACTGCTGAATATTTCTTTTTTCGCGTTCCTCACTTCTTTTGACCGTTTCAATTTTTTCCTTCATAATTTTATTCCATAAACCACTTATAAATGCGGTCAACAGTAAGAAAACAATTTTTAATAGAAAGACAGGGTCTTGAAGGCTTAAAGCTCCCCTTTGTTGAACTAGCCATATGTAAATTCCGGCACTTGCGACCGTAATCGCTATTGATGCACCTAAACCTGATGAGATCGAAGCCATCATTATGGTGAGAAAATAAAAAATATAATAATCCGAACTTATGCTTCCCGTTAAATAAAAAACAATGGAAACAACAACAATATCAAAAAGGAATAAAGCAAACAGGATCCATTCCTTTTTCATTAGTTTCGGTTTCCATATCCTTAAAGTTAAATTAAAAGCAAAATATAGAAAAGCTATTATATAAATGACACCTATTCTGGAAAGTTCTTCCGTGGCATAACCCGCAATAAGAATTACGGAGAGCAAAACAAGCCACCTGAATACCAAAAAAATATCTAAATCATTACTTTTTTCAAACTTAGTCATCATGTTTAATTACTATAAAAAATTTATTCCAATTGTTAATGCATTATATATCAAGCACATAAACAAGAAGACACTCCTACGGCTATTACAATTGAAATGAACAAGTGTAGAATATACTTGACAATATGCTTCGAATATATATATTAAATCATAAGATTAAACACTTTAGCGGAATATATTATTACGAGGAGGGATTATGGCTAATAAAATACTCGTTATAGACGACGATGAAAAACTCTTAAAGTTATTAAGCGAAACATTAGAAAACGAGGATTTTATTGTATCGACTGCCGCAACCGCAGAAGAAGGACTCGACAGATTCAAAGAAATTGATTTCGATGTTGTACTGGTCGACCTTGTGCTCCCGGATATGGATGGAATCGAATTGTTGAAAACAATAAGGAATATTGATTCCGATTTCCCCGTAATAATGATAACAGGACATGCCTCTATTGATCTTGCTGTAAAAGCAATGCGTATGGGTGCTTTTTACTTTATCGAAAAGCCTGCCTCTACAAAAGCCATATTGGAAATACTGAAAAGAGCTATAGAGCAGAAGGAACTAATGATAAGCTATCAATCTTTAAAGAAAACAGCCGAAGAAAAATTTAGTTTTTCCGGAATAATAGGAAAAAGCAAAGGAATGCACGAAATTTTCGAATTAATCGAACGGATAGCTTCCGCAGAGGCAACGGTATTAATCCAGGGGGAATCGGGAACCGGCAAAGAACTGGTAGCAAAAGCGATACATTTTAATTCAACAAGAAAAGAAAACCGATTTGTCGCCATAAACTGTAGTGCGCTGCCGGAATCGCTGCTTGAAAGTGAATTATTCGGCTACGAGAGAGGAGCCTTTACCGGCGCCAACAAGAAAAAGAAGGGACTTTTTGAGATTGCCCATAAGGGGACAATTTTCCTTGATGAAATTGTGGAAACATCACCTGCGTTTCAGTCAAAGCTGCTCCGAGTATTAGAAGACAATACTTTCTATCCTGTTGGTTCCACCGACGAAAGAAAAACCGATACAAGAATCCTTGCAGCCACAAACAGAAATATCGAAGATGCATTAGCTAACGGAAATTTCAGAAAAGACCTATATTACCGTCTGAATGTGGTCAAAATATCCTTACCGCCTCTCAGGGATAGAAAAATTGACATTCCATTGCTTACTCAGAAATTTTTAAAGGCTTATTCCGATAAAAATCGTAAAGAAATCCTAGGAGTTTCCGATGAAGCGATGGAAGTATTAATGCGTTATTCCTGGCCCGGAAACGTCCGTGAGCTTGAGAATGCGATCGAACGAGCGGTCATACTTTGTCAGGAGAAAACTATCCTTGCGGAACATCTGCCGGAGCGAACAAGCAGAAGCGAGGAATTAGAACCTTCAAACATTCTTGAATATGAGGCGGCAAAAGAATGTTTTGAGAAAAAATATCTTAGAAACTTATTAAAACAAACTGAAGGAAATGTTACTGATGCATCAAGAACTGCTACAATGACCAGGCAGAACATTTATCTTAAACTTAAGAAATATGATATCAATCCCAAAGTTTATTACCCAAGAGAATAAAGGAGGTATCATGAAAAGGATACTTTGCTTGGTGTTTCTTGTATTGTTAATTAAGTGTGCTACTCCGGGAGATATTAATATGTTGTCCGCAGAAGCAACCCAGACATCACGTGATTATCAACTTGCCATAGATAAAGCAAAGCACGACGCGAGACTGGAAATGACCCAACAGCTCAACACGTATATTCAAGCTCTTATAAAGAAATTCGACGAGGAAGTTGGCTTAACGGAAGACTCAGAACTCCTCGGCTTGTATTCCAAAACGAGCAAGATTGTCGTTGACCAATCTCTGGTTGGGTCTCATATAAAAGGAGAACCGGAGGTAAAGCAGGAAGGTGATGTCTACAGGGCAACTGTTGTTATGGAAGCGCCACTTGGTCAAGCAAGGAAGAGATTGCTTGAACAAATAAAAGCCAGTGATGCTCTCTATGGAAGATTTTCGAATTCCGAGTCTTTTAAAGAACTCGAAGAAGAAACAGAAAAAGAAACAGAATAAAACGCAGATTTTATTCTTTTTATTGAGTTAAAATTACCTTCTCATTAGATTGTGGAATTACTTTTAGTGAATTAGTAGCGAATCTACGGCTTCTTTTTTCATAGGCGCGATTTCCTTCTCTACGATCTCTTCTGTCTTTGTTCTTATACTGACTTTTACGCTTTTTTCATCTCTTTTTTTACTGTACCTTACGCATATAGAAGAAGATATATCGATATCTTCAGGACTTTTACTGTTTTTGAGTAAGGCGATGGGGCTACCGAATCCCACGCCTTCGATAAGCAAGTCTTCATCTCCGGCAAGTTCTTCTATTATATGATTTTCTTTTTCATCTCTTCCTACAATTAACTTGGCTCCGCTTTTAAGTCTGAAATGACGTCCGAAATGAAGTAGTTTTAACTCAGGTATGGCATCTTCTTTATACTTAAAAGCGTCCTTAAGTCGGATAGAGAAATCAAAGTCTGTGAGGCAGCATCCGCCTGCTGGAGAGGGATATTCAGATAACCTTAGTTCTTTTGCTTTTTGTATCTGAGCTCTTCGACCTCTACCCTGAAAATTGCAAAGTTCGTCTCTATTTACCCATCCTTTTTCTTCCGGGATAGTAGGCACAAGCAATTTTGCAGAAAGAGGTCGAAGTAAAAGACCGTTGATACCGGCTTCTTTTTCTGTTAGCTTTATAATATCTTTTCTCTGACTCATGGGACGCTGCCCAAGAACTTCACCGCTAAAAAGAAAAGATGCCCCGATTTTTTTCATGAAATTCAGTGCTTTTTTCATCATGAATATTTTACAATCTATGCACGGATTCATGTTTTTCCCGTAGCCATGTTTTGGTTTTTTTAGCATATCTATATAATCTTTTTCGCCGTATGCGATTTCTATTGGAATATTTAACTTATGAGCGTGTTTTACCGCACTTATTTGTTTTTCATCTTTGATAAGGTAAAGTGGTAAAACAAAATGGAATGCGGTAACATCTATCCCTTGATTTTGAATGATTTTGACGGCTAACATACTATCCAGTCCGCCGGAGAATAAACCTACGGCCTTTATAGTATTATCAACCGATTTTTTGTTTTTTTTGCTAGAAAATCTCATTTGATTTTACCAATACACGTAAATAAAATATTAAAAATTAAAAAGCAAAATGACATATTAAAATGCAAAATTGTCTTTTACCTCCGGCGGCAAAACTGAAAGGTATTTGTGCTATTCGTGTAATTTGTTGTTTCTTTTTTTAATTTATTTTTGAACTTTGATTTGTCATTTTCCATTTTGATATTTGATTTTTGCATTTTGAAGGCTTTGCCTCTCTGAATTTTCTGTTATTTCTTTATCGTTCCTCCACCAACAAGTACATCGTTCTGGTAAAAAACTACTGCCTGTCCGGGTGTTATCGCACTTTGAGGTTTTTTGAATTTGACAAGAATAGTGTTATTTTTATAAGGTGAAATAAGCGCATCTGCCTCCCTATGACGGTATCGTATCCTCGCTTTTACTTCCATTTCGCACTCGAGATTCGGAGTAGAGACCCAATTGAGTTTATCTGCTAACAGGGTATCGTTAAAAAGATCTTTTTTCTCACCCAAAACAATTGAATTGTTAACTTTGTCGATACGGGTAACATAGAGAGGCAAACCTTTTGCTATTCCGAGACCTCTTCTCTGGCCTATGGTGTAGTACTGAATACCTTTATGTTTGCCCAAAATGTTTCCTTCTTTGTCTAGAATTTTGCCTGGTTTTCCTTTTTCTCCGAATAAAATCGACATATCTCCCGAAAAAAAGTCCTGGCTTTCTTTTTTTTCTTTAACTGGTAAGTCCATCTCTGTTGCCAATTTTCTTACTTCTTCCTTAGAATAATCGCCGAGAGGGAAAATGCATTTTGCTATCTGCTGTTGGGATAGAGAATAGAGAAAATAGGATTGGTCTTTTTCTTTGTATTTTGCCTTTAGTAGAAGATATCGGTTTTTTTCTTCATCAAATTTGTTTCTTACATAATGGCCCGTAGCCACATAATCAAACGAGAGTCCTGCAGCAGCGGCCTTATCCAGAAGTACGGTGAGTTTTATCATTTTGTTGCATAAAACGCATGGATTAGGTGTTTTTCCGGAAAGATATTCATCAATAACGTAATCAAGAACAATGTCACGGAATTCACTGTGCAGGTCAAGTTGGGTTAATTGAAATCCCAGGTGATCTGCCACTTTTTTAGCGTCTTCGATATTCTGTAGTTCTCCTGGTCCGTAACAGGCATGAGAACCCACGACCGAATTTGTGCATTCTTCCCCGTCCCAGATTTTCATTATAACGCCGGATATATCGTACCCTTTTTTCTTAAGAAGAGCGCAAGCGACTGAGGAATCTACGCCTCCGCTCATTGCAACAAGAACTTTTTCCTTAGACATACTTAAGCATTGCTTCTAACGATTTCTTTGATGCGTTTATAATGTTTTCTGGTAAGTTTATTTCATATTTTTCTTCGTTTAAAGTAGCGTATACATCTTCCAAATGATTGAGTTTCATGTTTGAACAGATTTTAGGCGTACCCGCAGAATAAAAATCCTTGTTGGGGTTTTCTTTTTTTAGTCTGTATATAATTCCTTCTTCGGTGCCTATTAAAAAACTTTTTGCACTGGACTCTTTTGCAAATTTAATCATTCCGGAAGTTGATAGGACTTCATCCGCGAGGTCGATTACTGCCGGTCTGCACTCGGGATGAACTAAGAGTAGTGCTTCCGAAAATTTTTCCTTTGCCGCGAGGATTTCTTCTTTTGATATTTGGTCATGAACATAGCAAAAACCATCCCAGAGTATAATTTTTTTATCTGTGAAGCGCTTAACATATGAACCAAGATTTTTATCCGGAACAAAGATGATTTCATCTGCATCAATATTTTTTACGACTTTGACCGCATTAGCCGAGGTACAGCAGACATCAGTAACCGCTTTTACGTCAGCGTTGGTATTTACGTAGGAAACAACCTTTGCGTTAGGGTGTTTATTGCGCATTTCTAATACATCATCCGGAGTAACCATATTTGCCATAGGGCAACTTGCTTCCTCTCTTGGCATTAAAACTTTTTTCTCCGGAGAGAGAATTTTTGCGGTTTCCGCCATAAATCTAACGCCACAGAAAACAATTATTTCAGCAGCAGTGCTATTTGCTTTTCTTGACAGATCCAGTGAGTCGCCAAGATAGTCAGCTATTTCCTGGACTTCGCCTCGCTGATAGTTGTGTACCAGTATTATGGCATCCTTTTTATCTTTTAATTCTTTTATCTTCTCTGAATAATTCATATTTTATTCGAATTCTTATTTTTCCTTCTGTATTTCTATTTTACATAGACGCTCAAAAGTAATATTACTCCAAGAGTAAAAATAAAGAAAGCACCCAAAGCAGAGGTTGTTTTTTGAAAAAGCGAATGCAGCTTGCCTTTTTTTGATAATATCTTTTTAATATTATCTTTTGCGAAAATAGTGAAAATACCGACGGAAGAAATAGTTGTTGCCATGCCCAGAGCCATGAAAATAGTAGAAATTATTCCAATTTTTAATATTCCCAAAGATAAAGAAAAAAGAAGTATTATTGTAGCTCCCGGACAGGGAATTAATCCTACGGCAACAGAAAAGGGAACCACACTCTTTGTATCCCTGAGGGATTGAAGTTCTTTCTCTTCAATGTTTTTTCTTTTCTTAATCTCATATACATTTTTTATTAGCAAAAACAGACCTATACAAGTTATTAAGCTATAGCTTATTATTTTAATTGCTGCGCTCGTATTCTCAATATTATGCAGGTAAGCTTTTTTGACAGTAAAATATAAGATCAATACCAGAGTTAGCGCTGAGGTGGCATGCAAGAACCCTATTATGCATCCTACGGTGATTCCTTTTTTGATATTTGCTTCTTCTGATAGGAAATATGAAAAGGTTAAAGTCTTGCCGTGTCCAGGTCCAAGTGCGTGAACTACTCCATAAGCGAATGTAACAAATAGTATATAAAAAAATAGTTTAGTTGATTTTCTTTCTTTCAATTTCTTGGTTAATTCGGTTAGACGTTTATTTAAAGAGCGTTGAATGAGAGCTATTTTGCCAATGATTTTCTGAGTAAAACGCGGACAACTAAGATTTACCCCTACTTCTTTTCTTTCGGAAGACGATTTCCCTTTTGACAAAAAAGGATTATCCTGTGCTAGAGGCGAATTAATAACAAAGAGAAAACTCAACAGAACAATAAATTTTCTCATGGCTTCTTCCGGAATTTTATTTTTAAAGCTTCCGGTATTATTTGTCCGTAATAGTAGGAGTTTTCTTCATCTTCGATAACTTCATGGCTTAGCTCTACTTCTGAAGTATTTTTGAAAGCATAGGGATCTTCAGATGCCCATAATAACTGAACAAAGTAAGTTGGGTCATACACAGCTATTTTTACTTCTTGATTGCGTGTGGTTGCAGGAACTTCGCATGGAAGAAAGAAATAGTAAATCATTGACCCACTATCAATCTCGGCATGAAAATCTTCGAATTCTTTTATGTTGAATTGATTCCCATTTATGGTTATATCGGTAAAATAATTATGTTCTTTGAGATTAGAAAAAGCTCCTTTTATTACTTCTTTGATTTCCTTTTCGTTAAACTTACCATTATCATCAAGGTCAAATTCTTGTATTATGGTGCTACTAAACATTTCATCAAAGACCCATTCGTGTCTGAACCCTTTTAGCCCTTTATCGTTAAAGATTACTGAGATTCTGTTGTCGATAAAAACATGAGGATGTGCCAGTAAGAAAAAAGGAGCAAAAGAGGCAATAATAAATGTATGTAACATATGAAAATCACCTCAAGTTCGAGTAAGAAGAAATTTTTTTGGCAAGAGAAGCTCTATTCATAGTAAAGAGATGTATCCCGTCCACTCCGTGTTTTATCAGATCTTCTATTTGTTTCACGGCAAATTCTATTCCGGCTTTTTCCATCTCTCTATCATTGTCACGATATTTCTCTACCAGTGAGATTAACTCGGAAGGAACGGTAGCATGACTCAATTTTATCATTTTAGATAAAAGTTTTGCTTTAAAAACAGGCATAATTCCGGCAGAAACAGGGACCTTGATTCCCATTTCACGTATTTTATCTAAATATACGTAAAAAAAATCATTTTTAAAGAACATCTGGGATATTATGAATGAAGCGCCGGCCCGGATTTTCTTGGCTAAATTTTTTATATCTTTTTCTAAAGAATATGCCTCAGGATGGCTTTCGGGATATCCTGCTACTCCCAAACAGAATTTATTGGTGTGGGAGTCGACGTAAGAGGTCAAATCACATGCGTATGAAAAATCGGAAGCAGTAGATTTAAAATTTCTATCGGTTGGGATATCTCCGCGGAGACTCAGTATATTTTCAATTCCCTTTTCACTTATTTTATTTAATATTGTATCAATATCTTTTTTTCTGCTGTCGATGCAGGTCAGATGCATAAGTGGTTCCATTTTGTAGGTGTTTTTTATTTTACTTGCTATCTCGACGGTTCCTTCTTTTGTTTTTCCTCCGGCTCCATAAGTGACGCTTATGAAGTCGGGAGATGTTGATTTTAAATCTTTTATGGTTTCCAGTATATCGTCTTTCTTTGCCCCAGGTTTGGGAGGAAAGACTTCACAGGAAAAAATAATTTTTTTATTTCTGTAAACATCACATATTTTCATATTATTTGACCCATTTACCTGATTATATTAACAAAGTACAGATAGTCAAGGAGATAAAAACTCAGCTCTTAGCTTTTCGCCGTTGGCTTTTAGCTTAAAAACTAAAATCTTTGTGCTCTTTGTTATTAATGAAAGTTTAGGTGTTGAGGGATCGAGGATTCAAGGGTTCGAGTAAAAAAACAAACAATCCTTTTAAATCTGAGTCTTAATTCTGTTTTTAAAATTTACAATTTGCAATTTCCAACTTGCAATTTAAAATTAGATACTAAGAAATGTTGTGTGTCTTTGTGGCTGTATTTAAAAAAAGAAGGCTCTGATAAGGAGACTTATCAGAGCCAAAGAGCGAGAGTGTTGTTAATCTACAAGTTTCTAAATATAATTTACGATTAATTCCACAGTGCCTTTTATATCAGCCGGCAGTTTGAGATTGTTTAATTCTCTTTCCACTGACTTTTCAATGCATTCTTCGCATGCTTTTCCTTTAGATGTTTTGTAATTTTTGATTTCGAACTTTTTGATTTTGCCAGCTTCTATTTCTAATAAAAGAGTTAAAGTTTCAAGATTCCAGTTTTTTAAGATAACTTCAAATCCTGTCTCAAGTTCTTCGGAGAGAAGTTCTTCCAGTTTTTTAAGGTTAGTTTTCGGCTCTACTGTTGCTTTGTTAATATAGAAGTTTGGCTTTTTTCTCTTTTGTTCTGTAGGACTTGCTGACAGCTCTATTTTTTCCATTTTAGCAGATGGAGCATATTCTGCTGCTTTCATCATGGTGCCGCCAAGTCCAAATTTTGGTGCAGAGGGATATCCTCCTACCGCATAATCGCTAACACCCTGTGGGAGAGGTAGAGGTTGTTTTACTGTAACAACCTCTCCGGTTTCGCGGATAATTTTATCTACGGCGACAAAAGATGTATATTGAGTTATTAAATGATATTTAAGTCCGAGTCTGGTGACTTCGTCTTGTACATCTGTTCCTACTTTTGCGTAATCGTCAAGCTCTGCAATTTTCTCTCTTGCCCATAGATATTTGATAGCAGAATTGTCTCTATCTTCCATAGAAGGTTTAACATTTATTTTTTTCTTATAATTGCCGTTTGCCGTTTTACCGGTTACAATTATGTTTCCGCGAGCGTTCATATATTTGCCGAAAAGCACAAGAGGTCTTTCAGCAAAAAGGTCAGGTATGCTGATTGGTTCGATATCGTATGCATCGAATCCTTTAAAGGAAGATTTTATATCGGTTAGAAGTGGGTTTTTTATGTAATCTAAAAATTTATCGGCTTTCTCTTTAGCCTCGTTCTGATTTATAACTATAAAAGGTTCACCTTTACCCGCCCGCGCCATTCCTTCAATAAGGTAGCGGTTAACGGATGAACCAATGCCAAATGCGAAAAAATTGTTTTCTCCGAGATTTTGTCTTATGTGATCGAAGGCTTCTTTTTCTACGGAAATGTACCCGTCTGTAGCGGCTACAATAATTCTTGAAAGGCCTTCTTTTTTAGGAAGAGTTGATATTTTGTTCAGGGCATCCAGTAGTCTGGTGCCTCCTCCGCCGGTTTGAGACATAACCATTTCTATTGCTTTCTTTTTATTCTCACCTGTTGCAGGGAGCGGTTCCGGGGAGAGGACTGCAGAGCCTCCCGCAAAGAAAAGAATGTTAAAATAATCCTGTTTCCTTAATCCTTCGATTATCTTTTTCATCAGAGCTTTTGAAACGTCAAGAGGGAAGCCATGCATTGAACCGGAAACATCAACAACAAAGAGATATTCACGGGGAGGTACCATATCTATATTTACTCTGTCTGGAGGTTCAAGCATGAGAAGGAAGAAGTTTTCTTCCTCGCCGGGATATAAAAGGAGACCGGTCTGTATTTTGTTTCCTTTGAGTGAATATTGGAGAATAAAATCTCTATTTCCTCCGTATTTCTCTTTTTTCGATAGAGTTATTGTTGCTTTGTCGTATTCTTTGTTGATGTCAACATTATGCGTGGGCACCATAACCTTTGATATCGGGATTCCTGTTTTTAGATTAACTTTTATATCAAATTTATAAGGAGGTTTTTCCTTTTCGTGGAGATAAGGTGTGGCTGTCCAGTCTTCCTTATCTTTTTGTTCTCCTGTAAATCTTGGACCCACAACAGTCGGGAATACATATTCATAAATCCCTTTTTCCGGAACAAGCATCTCGGTGTATTTAACAACTACTTTTACTTCATCTCCGGGCATGATATTCGCGACTTTCATCTGGAAAACGTTTGGGCGTTTCTGTTCTAAAAGTGATGCGACTTTTCCCTGGTCTTTTGCGTCTTCATATATTTGCCTTGCTTTTTCCGTTTCTTCTATTTCCGCGTCTATTATACGCGTACCTATTTTCATTCTCATGGCGTGAATTGCCGATTTTGTACCGAGCGGGAAGATATAAACTGTTTCTATGGTTTTTTTGCCGTCGTTTTTGTAAACCTGTATTAATTCAATTTCCGCAATTACTCCTGCAATATTTACGTTTGCTTTTGTCTCAAGTAGAGGGAAACTTTCTACGTCGGAATCTCCCAGTACTAAAAAATATGGAGAGGAAGCGTCCTTTTCGCCGGTCGTTTCTTTCATCTGGGCATAAATTGGTAAGTTAAGTAAAATCAATATTAGAAAAAAAATTACAATTAAAACTCTTTTCATTTATCCCTCCTTTTGGGGTTGTTTATCTATTTTGATTCAAGAACTATGTTTTAGTTCCGAAATTTATTTGTTGAATCTTCCGGTTTCATTTGAAAAGAGTGGTTTGCGAGAGTTTTTTATACCTAAAGTTTTAGGTTCTTTCCTTATAGAAAAACTTTTTACTTTTAGAAGTAAGCTCTAATATAAAAAACAGGAGAAATACCAAAGGAAGGTTCTATATACCAATCGTTGTCAGTACTAATATCGTGGGAATAATAATCAGCGTAATTTCTTATATCTTTTCTGTAATTAAGAGAAATGGTTCCGTAAATATCAGCACTTAAAGAATAACTTATGTTGGGGTATTTTTCCAGAAAAAAATGCTCTATTCCTATAGGGAAAGCAAACGTTAATCCCCCAGAGTAATATCTATATTCTATATCTCTAATATAATCTCCAGTTATATCAGAGTTAGAGTCATATCGCCTAATATTGAAGTTTGCCCCAATGCCTATACCTTTTACTAGATACATTCCTTTAACTCCTATAGCTTTCCTGTTTAGAAAGTAATATATGATTCCTGGCAAATATATTTCTTTCTCCCGGGATTGCCGGTTTTCTATTTCAAGAGAATCTACTTCAGTTCCTTCCTCTTTCCCATAAGTAATTTTTATACCATCTTTGTTTAGAATAAGTTCTCTACCGCTTCCGTTTGTTCTCCACCAGCGGAAGGATACGCCTGTTGCATCCCAGGGGAAATCATTTATTCCTATAGAAAAACCAGTTCTATGTTTTTCTACATCGGCTGAAATTATACTATCAGTTTGCGTTTCGGCAAATAAGGGTGATACAAATAATAGTACTAAACTGAGTGATAAAATATTTTCAAAAAACCTCATTTCCGCCTCCTTTTTTTATAAGACCTTACGAACTTCAAGTAAGTTCCATACTTATCTATCTTTCAACCTTTTCCAGATTTTCACCTTTATCTAAATCAGCATCGTAGAATTCTTTTGTTTCTGGTAAAGATACAAAAATATTTTCAGTAAAATCTATGCAGATTTTTATTCTGCCAGTTTTACACTCGAGAAGGTGCCCTCCTCCTTTTTTGTCTTCCGTTATAAAATGAAGATGGTATTTTGGCACGTTTATTCCTTTTAGATACTCAGGTAGTCTAAAACCTACTAATGTTCCTTTTACATTATAAAATTCAAACTCGGGCTGTTTTTTTACAACTTCTGCAAGTGGTGGGTATGGTTTTTCTTGAGCAGGGACACTTCGTGTACGAACGTGTTTGAATGTTCCTTCTATTTTAATCGCGTAAATAATGTTTTCTGTCGGGAGAAAGTTATCCAGAAATTGTTCTAACGATTCAAAATTAA
>Ga0307438_1001803_pt1 | contig 13109 bp, 10 predicted proteins | sample SalMarWE160110MG_FD_202144 | JGI IMG/M metagenome (GOLD analysis project Ga0307438, IMG submission 202144) | Salt marsh sediment microbial communities from the Plum Island Ecosystem LTER, Massachusetts, United States - WE1603-110 | ecosystem: Environmental > Aquatic > Marine > Intertidal zone >... | reverse complement strand
AGCACCTCTCGCGGCGGTTATGGTTGGTAAGACTATCGGTGAATCGATAAACAGCGGACAACTTCCTGTTTATCTCCAGCGATTTGGCAAAACGAGGGAAGCTATCTTTGTTACTGCTGAGGGGCTGGAAAGAGAATATGGCAAAGATTATGAGAGGATTCCAACTTCAGCGATTGGGCTCTACACTTATTACGAGCGGCTTGCCCAAGGACTACGCCAGCTCATGGCTGGAAGCCGCAAGTTCGCCGTCGACTTTCTTGACCGTGGTGATATTGTTGCCCTCACTCATGAGGCGGCGGAGGTCTCCAGTATACCCCACGTGATGGAGGCAGATAAGGAAGAGGCAGAGAAGATTCTAGGATAAAAGGAGAGAAGATACCTAAAGCTGGCATTGGCCAGTCGGTCCAGGGCACATATCTTCGTACAATACATCACCTCAAAGTCCCTATGTCTTGAGTTCTGCACTGAGCTTAATTTCACTCCTCACTTTCCAGCACGTTACAGAGCTCGTAAACAACTGTCTATATAAATAAGTCGACTCATAAGGTATAATACTGCTTAATTGTGTCATTGAAGTTTCTATGCATATTCCACCGAATCCAATTACAGAATTGAGGCATTTCTAAGTGCTTGCAATACACGTAGAGAATCTAGTCAAGAAATATGATAGCCGACGTGTGCTTGATGGAGTTAACCTTGATGTGCAAGAGGGCGAGTTCTACGCCCTGATGGGGCCAAATGGTTCGGGCAAGACTACACTGGCTTCGATAATTGCCGCGGTGAAAACGCAGGATAGCGGTATTGTTGAAGTTCATGGAAAGAAGCCGACGCAGGCTAAGGAATGCATAGGGTATGTACCCCAGGAGAATTTCTCCTCGCCCAAGCTCTCAGGAAAAGAAAACCTAGTGTATTTCGCTAGTCTTATGGGATATTCGCGGAGTCAGGCAAATCAACTGGTGGTTGAAATGCTTCAAAGTGTTGGGCTTTCTGAGGAAGCGGATAAGAGAGTGGCTAAGTACTCTGGTGGGATGAGGAAAAGGTTAGAAGTTGCCACAGCAATTTTCCCTGGCATAAAGGTCCTTATCCTGGATGAGCCGACGACTGGACTCGACCCTGCTGCCAGAAGAGCCTTCTTCAGTATGATTCAGGATATTATGGATAAGAAAACCAGCATTATCCTGATTACTCATATCGGGAGCGATGCCGAGCTAGCCTCAAGAGTGGGTTTAATAGACAATGGCAAAATGATAGCCGAAGGCACTCCTGATGAACTCAAAAGGAAACATGCTGACGAGGATGTGATAACCGTGGAGACGGCTGGGAAGACCGATAGTGTGCTCTCGGTTTTAAAGGATTATAGCATCAATGGAAAGGTAGCTGAATCGGAGACTGGCTACAAGATTTACTCAAGCAATGGCGATAGAGTACTGGCCGATGTGGTAAGGAGCCTTGACCAGGCTGGACATAAGGTGATGCGTATCGAAATGGCGAGGCCCACCCTCGAAGACGTCTTCTTCAGACTGACCGAAAGGCACTTACAGGAGGCAACCGGATAATTGAGGCAGATATCTGCAGCCTATACCAAGGCTGTTAAGGAGCTACTCAGGGAGAAGGCAGCACTGTTTTGGACTATAGCCTGGCCGATAATCTGGGTAATTATTGGAAGCTTCTCATTTACAGGTAGCGCCCCTCAACAAGTTATTCCTTATATTAAGGGTTCTATTGCCATCTCAATGATGGTTTTTGCTCTGATGATAGCCGGCATGTCTAACCTTCCGGCCAGTATCGCTGGGGACAGGGCAAACGGTTTGCTTGCCAAGCTGAAATCAATGCCCATAAAACCTTACAAAGATTTCATTGGTAGAATCTCTGCTGTTATTACCCTTTCTTTGCTGGCAGCAGCTCTGGTTATAGTAATCGGTACCGCAGTCGGCGCACGTTTCACGGGAGCTGGAGTCGAGATTCTACAGGCGATTGGCTTCGTCTTTTTGGTAATCTGTGCCTCTGCCGGAGTGGGCCTTATGGCTGGCACACTGATTAAGAACCTTCAGGGCGCAATTATGACAGGGGTCGGCATTGCTGTAATAACATCTGCCTTATCAGGCCTATTCGTTCCATACGAGGGCCTGCCGGTGCCGCTTCAGACGTTTGCTCGAGTCTATCCCATTTCTTCAGCACAAGCATCAATCGTACACTTACTGGCCGGACCAAATATGGTTGCGTATAATCCTTTAACTTCCAGTCAGATAGCTTTGACTATAGCTCTTTCTTTCGCACTTCTCCTTGTCGGTACAGTTTTATACTCAAGACTCGGTTGGAAGCTCGAGTAATTAATCAACTTCTATAAAATAAAAGTAAATAGTCCTGACTGATGTCACGAAACTGCAGAATGCGACTTATTGACAAATACGGGGGAGTTGGTAAAATATTACAATTTTGGAAAAGCTAACTTGTTACCATGTGGAGATATAGAGACATTGAGACGGTAATCTCGACTCAAACAATTCGAGTTCCATTGGGCAACGGGGCAAAGTGAAGAGAAAGGAGGAAAACAGACTGTTATGACACAAGAGACCGGGCAGAACTATAAAGAAAAGGAACTTTCCCAAATACAAACATTAAAGGAACTTCTTAACAAAAACGCCCAGACATACTCAGATAAGACGGCTTTTATCTTTGAAAGCAAGCGCTCCACCTTTAAGCAGTTCAATCAAAGAGTTAATAGCCTCATAAATGCCTTAGCTAGCATGGGGGTTAGAAAGGGAGACCGGGTAGCCATATTGGCCTATAATTGCCCTCAGTATTTTGAGGTCTTTAACATTGGCAAAGCCGGAATGGTTTGTGTGACACTGAATTATAGATCTGTGGCCAGGGAACTAGTCTATTTGATAAATAATTCTGAAGCCAACACCCTAATATTAGAAAAGGAATTTGTCAACACTATTATTCCTATTCGCCATGAGCTCGGTGGGGTCAAGAATTTTATCTGCCTTGATGCGGCTGTGGAGAATATGGCGAGCTATGAACAGTTAATCAGCAGCTTCCCCCCCGATGAGCCGGTGGGGGAGGTAGAAGAGGACGACCCCGTCTGCATCATTTATACCAGCGGTACCACGGGACGACCCAAGGGAGCTGTTCATACTAACAAAAGTATGATAGCCGAGATTATGGTGCCCCACCGCGACCTTAGTTCTAATGATATCGCCCTATGTGTAATGCCTTTCTTTCACGTTGGCGGCTCTGCAGCCTATCTGTTTCCTGCTTTTGCCTACGGTGCCACGATAGTAGTTCATAAAAAATTTGATGAAATTCCAATTCTGGAGACTATCGAAAGAGAGAAAGTAACCTATACCTGTTTAGTACCAGCGATGATAATCCGATTGTTGGACCACCCAGATTTAGATAAATACGACCTCAGTAGTTTGCGCACTTTAGCCTACACCGGAGCCCCAATACCTTTTGAGGCGTTAAGGCGTGGTGTTGAGCGCTTTGGCAAAATCTTCTTCCAATTACTGGGGCAGACTGAAACCCTCAATATAACCATACTTAAGAAAGAAGACCATAACATAGAGGGGTCAGCCAAGGAAATCAAGAGATTAGAGTCTGTAGGTAAGCCGCCCGGGGAAGGTGAGGTCAGGATTATTGATGGGCAAGGTCACGATGTCCCTGTAGTTGAGGTCGGTGAAATAGTAGCCAGCAGTGCCCGGATGATGAAAGAGTATTGGAAGTTGCCCAAGGAGACGGCGGAAATAATGGAAGGTGGCTGGCTTCATACCGGTGATATGGGCAGGATGGATAAGGATGGTTATATCTACATCGTGGACAGAAAAAAGGACATGATAATTAGTGGTGGAGAGAACATTTATTCTCGGGAAGTGGAGGAAGTCCTATATACCCACCCCGCGGTACAAGAGGCGGCTGTAGTAGGAGTACCTGATGAAAAGTGGGGTGAATCGGTAAAAGCGGTGATAGTTTTGCGGGAGGGGATGACAGCTACTGAAGACGAGATAATCAATTTTTGTAAGGAGCATCTGGCGAGCTACAAGAAACCGAAATCGGTAGAGTTTTGGGATAGCCTGCCTATGACTGGCAGCGGCAAAATAAAGAAAAACGAGATAAGAGATAGATATTGGAAAGGATACGAGAAAAAGGTCCATTAGCCGCATGGCGTTAAAACAATAACCCCCAACTTCATGGGGAGGTATCCTGCTCGACGGGTCATTTTCATTCGCCTTTACTGTTATATCTGAGGAAAACTAGCCATGTTATGGGCACCGGTGAGGTATAATTTTCGAGAAAGGTGAATAGCCCCCTGTTATGGCAGAAGAAACATGGAAGAATTACAAAGAAAAGAAGCACTCTAGGCCTTTACCATTAAAAGGTATCAGGGTACTCGAGGTGTGCACTCTCATTCTAGGTCCTTCGGGACCAAGTTTTACCGCAGCGATGGGTGCTGAAGTCATTAAGTGTGAAATCCCACCTATGGGGGATACCTGTCGTGACATGACTCCCTTTGGCTATCTATTTAAGGGGTACGGGCCGGTATTTGTTCACAGTAACATCAACAAATACTGGATTGGTCTGGACTTGCATAAAGCTGAAGCACAGAAAGTTTTTCTAGAACTCGCCGCTAAGTCTGATGTCATTGAAGAAAACCTGAGACCGGGCGTGATGGAAAGCTGGAACGTTGGTTACCGACAGGTCAAGGAGATTAATCCAGGCATTATTTACATTGCCAAAAATGGCTTCGGCCAGTGGGGTCAATATGCTAGGGAGAATAGACCCTCCAACGATGGTGCCTCCCAGGCGTTTTCCGGATATGCCTGGATGTCGAGTTTCCCTGACCAACCGCCGCTTAAGAGCAGCATATACCCCTGCGATGATTACGGCGGATTGATGGGTGAGGTGGCGGTACTGTCTGCTCTTCACTATCGGGAGAGAACAGGCAAAGGGCAGTACATCGAGCTGTCACAGAGTGAAAACATTATGCGGATAATGTCTTGGGTCTGGCCCTACCAGCAGATTACGGGCAAGGTAGCCATGCCCGCTGGAAACAAGGACGTGTCTATATGTCCCGCTGACACCTTCCTTTGCGGCGATGGTACCTTTGTGGCGATAGCAGCACCGGCTCCAGGGGAGTTCAGGGGTCTGTGCAACGCTATGGGCAGGCCGGAACTGGCAGATAACCTCAGATTTAAAGACCACCTGACTCGATTGCAGGAGGATAACGCCACTGAAATTCTAAAAGTCATCGCCGATTGGGCAAGGACCAAGACTGCCGGGGAAATTAGGGAACTGGCTGAAAAGCACGGCTTTGCTGCGTCCCCTATTTACACTGCCAAGGATGTGGCGGAGGATAGACACTTCCAAGAGCGAGGCTTTATAACTGAAATTGATGACCCTCTCCTTGGTCAGTACCTCGAATATGAATTTCCGGTGATGATGTCTAAGACCCCGCCCAAGATTAAGTGGTCGGTGAGGCCGGTGGGCTTCGATAATGAATATGTAATGGTGCATCATCTGGGCAAAAGTGAAGACGAGATTAAGCATCTGTATGAGTGCGGTGCCCTGGGCAAATGGGCTGATGTGCCGGGACGCCAACCGCCATCCGGCTGGGATGGCAAGACCGGGCTGAGAACGTCGAAGAACTTATCACAGCCAGGAGCTGAGCTTGATTTCTCTAGTTTACGCCAGGGAAAGAAAGAGAAAACAGCTTGGGCGGATTGGGTAAAGCAGAGAGATAATCCCAGAATTGCCCATACCAAACCTGAGGCTCTGGATGATATAACCGTTCTGGACTTGAGCTATAAGAGCTTCGCCGGGTGCTATTGCTCTTCGCTTTTGGCTGAATTTGGCGCTGAAGTTTTGAGAATAGAGCCTCCCGAGAGTGATTTTATCAGGACCTGTACCCCCTACGGCATGTTGTATAAGGGTGAAGGGCTTAACTACTTGACCGAGGGCAGAAATAAGTTTCACATTACCCTGAATCTGAAAGAGCTAGAGGGGAGAGAAATATTCAAGAGCCTGGTAAAACAGGCCGATGTACTCATAGAGACCTATAGACCTGGAGTCATGGACGACTGGGGTATTGGCTACGAACAACTAAAGGAGATTAACCCCGGGCTGATATTTGCATCTATAACGGGTTATGGGCAGTTCGGCCCCATGAGCCGAAACCGGATGCCAGACTACGATAATATAGCTCAGGCCAGATCAGGGATACAGTCGGGCACAGGAGAGGTTATGCCCGAGGACAAGAGCTATGATGAATGTCCCTGGGCAGTTCCCACCAAGGCTGGCCCCTGGATAGGTTGGTGTCAGTCAGGAACATTTATGGCGGTTGGTATTCTGGCTGCTTTGCACTGGAGAGAGATGACCGGGGAAGGACAGGCGCTGGATGTGGCCACGGCTGAGGCTTACGCCCGTTTTGATGACTATGCTGCGTTGTGGTATCAGGGGGCTGGTGTTGTTGCTGAGCGCTTTGGTAGCCTGGATACCGCTGCTTGGCTATACTGCTTTGCCCCAACCAAGGATGGTGCCGTTTTTCTGGGAGGCTTGAGGTTGGAGATGTGGCAGGCCTTTGCCGACATGGTGGGGAAATGGGATGAGTGGGGTACTGCGGATTGGACGAACCTGACAATTTTTACGGAAAAGGAGCAGCAACTGAAATGGGCACCTTTGGTCTTTACCGAGACACGCAAATACACTAATGCGGAACTAGTGGGCATGTCTATAGAATATGCCAAGAAGGGGCGTCTGGCACCCATTACCCCCGTGGTGGCCCCAGTGTGTTCCCCTGAGGAGGCCATGAAAGATGCCAACTGGTTGGATAGAGGCATCTTTATCCCGATTCAAGACCCTGTCTACGGAGAGCTTATCGTAGCTCAAGCGCAACACAAAATGACCGAAACGCCTATAAGGACAAAGTGGGTATGCCGACCGGTCGGCTACGATAATGAGCATATCTATCTCAAGTATCTAGGATGGGAACCGTCCAAGCTAAAGGAGCTGAAACAGAAAGGGATAATTTAGAGGTTGCTTTGCAAGCTAAATCCTTGGCCACAGATGATATTTAAATCTTATCAGCACCTCCTATATCCAGTAGTATTTCTATTTAGCCGTTAAACCTCTGAACTCTGCCATCTTATATTGGAAAAGACTCTGGTTTTCCTAAATGAGGTATTTTAAATTATAATTGTTGGGAAACGAAATGCCTAAAGTTGAACAAGAAACCAAAGTTAAACCTTACAACCAACATAGTAGGCAAGGCAATAACGTTATGCTGCGCTATTTTATTTGGACTATCGGCTGCCAGATGAACAAGGCAGAATCCCAGCAAATAGCTGGCTATTTAGATTCTGTTGGCCATCAAGCCGCGACCTCTTTTTTCAATGCCGATTTAGTGATTCTCAATACATGCGTGGTAAGACAGAGCGCTGAGAATAAGGTTTTAGGCACCCTGGGTTTATTGAAAGGCCTAAAAAATAAAAATCCCAACCTCCAGATACTTGTCACCGGATGTTTGGTCGATTCTGCCACCCAAGAACTGAAGAGACGATTTCCTCACGTTGACCTACTATTTAAGCCTGGTGATTACCAAGAACTAATTGACTGGGGGCAAAAGCAAGGCATACCTGTCGAGCAGAGATTGCTTCGCTACGCTCGCAATGGCACTCGCGGGGCTCCCTCGCCATGCGCTTTTATCCCCATCATCCAGGGCTGTGATAATTTTTGCTCATATTGTATTGTCCCCTACAGGAGAGGAAGGGAGGTGAGTCGCCCTCTGGAGGAAATAGTTTTTGAAGTAGAGGAGGTAGTAAGACGAGGCGTAAAAGAGGTAACTTTGCTGGGGCAGAATGTTGATTCTTACGGACACGATTTGCCCAGGCACCCCGACCTTGCTGATTTGCTGAACGAATTAAACAGCATAGATGACCTTACCAGGATTCGCTTTCTGACAAATCATCCCAAGGATATAAACCTGAAGTTCATTGACACTGTAGCTTCTCTAAACAAAGTTTGTGAGCATCTGGAGTTGCCTGTTCAAGCTGGTGATGATGATATACTGAGGGCTATGAGGCGAGGGTACACTGTGGAACGATATAGAGAACTTGTTCATACCATTCGCCGCAAGATACCTCAAATATCTCTGAGCACAGATATAATCGTTGGCTTTCCTGGAGAAACAGAGGAGCAATTTGAGCACAGCCTATCTCTGCTAAAGGAAATGAGGCTTGATGTTGTTCATGTGGCAGCTTATTCTCCTCGCCCTGGCACCATTGCCTGGCGGGAATATCAAGACAACATTCCTTCGGAAGTGAAGAGGGAAAGGCTCAATAAGATTGAAGAGCTTCAAGCGGCTATAGCTAGCGAGATTAACTCACAACTTCAAGGCAGGCAGGTGGAGGTGCTGGTAGAAGGCAGGAAGAAGGGGAAATGGTTTGGGCGCACCCGGAGCAATAAGCTGGTATTCTTTGAAGATGCTGGCGACTGGCTGGGCCAATTAGCAATAATCCAGATTGAGAAAACAAGTCCCTGGTCACTGGGAGGCGAGGTTAAAAAAATAATTAATTAAAGGAGGGTATATGGAAAGTCTAGGCACATGGGGAATGGTTATCTTTTTGGTAGCAATTTTTGCCATTATGTATTTCTTGATGATCAGACCGAGGCAGAAGCAACAAAAACAACACGAGGAAATGATGAAGGAACTTAGAGTGGGAGAAAAGGTGATTATAGCTGGCGGGATTTATGGACAAATTGAAAGGCTCGGTGAAGATACTGTAATTCTGAAGGTAGAGTCAGGAGCAACAATGAGGGTTGCTCGAAGCAGTATACTTGGCAAAGAAGAAGTTGAGGAAAGTAGTGGGGGAGTATTTTGACATCAAGAGCTTGAGACATCAGGGTAACCATTAAACAAGTTGGGAACGTGATGCGCTTTTGAAATCTGCTCAGTCTTTGTGAGACTCTGCACTTGTGTTTTCCTCTTGACGACGGGAAGGTAGAGTAGATGAATCACTACGACTATATTATAGTTGGCAGTGGTATTGCCGGGCTCTATATTGCCTTGCTCGCTATAGAACGGGGCAGCGTACTTATCCTGACTAAGGGGAGCATAGATGACTGCAACACCAAATATGCTCAAGGTGGCATTGCTGTTGCCATGGGCAGGGATGATTCTCCCGAACTCCACTTCAAAGACACTATTGCGGCCGGAGATGGCCTCTGTGATGCCGAGGCAGTGCGTATTTTGACCGATGAGGCTGCCGATTGCATTGCTGATTTAATCAAATCCGGAGTCCCCTTTGACACTTTAGACGGTGAAATTACCTTGACCAGAGAGGCAGCTCATAGTGTGCCGCGCATTATGCATGCCGGCGGAGATGCCACCGGGGAGCACATCGAGGTTACATTAAGTCGCCGTGTGCGCTCCACTCCTACCAAAATCTTGGAAAATTGCCTGGCTAGCGAAATTTTAGTCCAGAATAGCAAGGTAACTGGCGTAAGGTCTCTCGATTGCCGAACTGGCTCTGCGGAAGAGTATGGCTGCCAGTTTCTCATCCTAGCTACTGGTGGTGCCGGGAAGTTGTTTAAATATACCACTAACTCCGATGTGGTCACTGGCGACGGGATAGCTTTAGCTTTTGAAGCCGGTGCCGAAATAAGCGATATAGAATTTTTCCAGTTTCATCCCACTGTTCTTCGCCTGCCCGGAGTAGCTCCTTTCCTCATCTCCGAAGCGGTCAGGGGGGAGGGTGGCATACTCAGAAATGTGGAAGGCCATCGCTTTATGCCAGATTATGTTGCCGAAGCTGAGCTGGCGCCGAGAGATATAGTAGCCCGCAGCGTTGTCTATGAGATGAAGAAAACCCACAGCGATAGAGTTTTTCTGGATGTTACCCACTTGTCACCTCGGTTAATTACCACCCGCTTCCCCCATATATATCGCTTTTGCCGGGACCACGGCCTGGATATTACCAAAGGACTTATCCCCGTCGCACCCGCCGCTCACTACCTTATGGGAGGGGTGAAGGTCAATACTTGGGGAGAGACAAATATCCAGGGTTTATTTGCTACTGGCGAGACCGCTTGCACCGGGGTGCATGGTGCTAACAGGCTGGCATCAAATTCTCTGCTTGAGTCAGTTGTTTTTAGCAAGAGGGTAGTGCAAAGGACTGAGATAGCCACATCTTCTCAGAGCGGTCAGTCGCCAGCCGTCAGCCGTCACCACTCTCTCTCCAATCGCAAGCCGTCATCCACTGCCCCACCACTTAATTTGCCCAACCTGCAGTCCCTCATGTGGGACAAGGTAGGAATCATCCGTTCTGGCAAAAGCCTCGAAGAGGCGGCAGGCATTTTGGCCACCTGGGAAAGCCTTCTGTCTCAACCCAGTGACCGCCCCTCCTATGAACTAAATAATTTGGTATTATGTGCCCGGCTCGTGACTGAGGCTGCTTTACTCCGCAAAGAAAGCCGCGGCGCTCACTTTCGCACAGATTGCCCACAGACTTCGCCAGAATGGCAGCGGCATATCGTTTTTAGGAAAAATGGCAGCAAGTAAGCCCCAGATGGAAGAAATTATCGACCGCGCCTTAGCTGAGGACCTTGGTAAGGGGGATGTTACCACCGAGGCTTTAATACAGGGCGACCAGCAAGGGACTGGTTTTATTGTGGCCAAGGAGGAAGGCATCCTGGCTGGCACAGGAGCGGCTAAGCAGGTTTTCCATCGGGTTGACCCAGAGTTAAAGGTGGAGATTCTTCTAGAGGACGGGGCTGGAGTTAAGCCGGGCAGTAAAATAGCCAGAGTGTCAGGCAGCATTGCCAGCATTCTCAAAGCGGAGAGGGTGGCCCTGAATTTCCTCCAGCGCTTGAGCGGCATTGCCTCGGGGACCAATCGTTACGTGGCAAGAGTCGAAGGACTGCCGGTGCGCATTATGGATACCAGAAAAACCACCCCGGGCTTGAGATCGCTGGAAAAGTATGCCGTCAGGGTAGGGGGTGGGAGAAATCACCGTATGAATTTAGGCGATGGTATACTCATTAAGGATAATCATCTGGTGGCGCTCCGCAGCCAGGGGTTGAATATCAAGGAGATTATAGCCAGAGCAAGGCAAAATGCTCCGTTGTCATTGCGAGGAGCGGAGCGACGAAGCAATCTCCAAGCAAGGCAGACTCAGGTCGAAGTGGAGGTCAGGACTGTGTCAGAAGCTTTAGAAGCTGTTGAAGCCGGGGCAGATATCGTCATGCTGGACAATATGAATCTCGAGGATATGCGTAAGGCGGTAAAATCTATTCACGGCCGTGCTTTGATTGAAGCCTCGGGGGGAATTACGCTGGACAATGTTCGGGCTGTAGCTGAAACCGGAGTTGATTTTATTTCCATTGGCGCCCTTACCCACTCCGCCAGGGCCCTAGATATTAGTCTTGAGCTTGAAGCTCAATAATTTTGGCGGGCGCTCTTCTCAGCAATAACTAGATATCGTTCCGGGCCGTCCTCGAAATGGGTTACCTTCAAACCAGCCTGCTTTATCAGCCCTTTTAGCTGAAACTCATCGGGCAGAAGGTCATTGGCAACTGCGCCACCAATGGACTGATGAAGCTGGTTAATCATCTTTCGGCTCATGGTATGGCAGATAACCAGCCGGCCATTATTTCTGAGCACCCTGGCTATTTCCTTTAGTGCCTTGACCTTGTCGCTGAAATGAGGAAAGGCACTGTTGCACATAGCCAGGTCCACAGAATTACCAGCCAGGGGAATGGCGAGAACATCAGCTTGAGCAAAACCAACTACAGGCTGGAAGTTTTTGGCTTTCGCTTGACATAACATCTCCGCTGAAAAATCCAGGGCGACAATTTTTTTCCCATCCCTCAGCTCTGCGGCTAGAAAGGGCAAAAGGACGCCCGTACCACTGCCAATATCAAGCACACAATTTCCAGGTTCGATGCCTAATTCCTTGACGATGTTGCCAAGGCAGTTCAACCTCCCCCCGGTGAGCTCTTTATCCCATGTTGGGGCCAGTTGGTCGAAATACTCTTGAAGTTGCATAAGTTAACCTTTTAGCGGAACTTGCTGCCATCTCTTCACTTTTCTCTTAGGAGAGAATGCCGTTGCCAGGCCGAAGATAATAGCCGAGGTTATCACTATGGCGGCACCCGAGGGAAGGTCAAGCAAATACGAAGCTGCAAGCCCGGCCCAGCAAGAAATAACCCCAAAAGCAACAGCGATAAGGAGCATCCGCTTTAAGCTATAAGTAAGTTGATAGGCAGCGGCTGCGGGATTGAGAATAAGGCTGTAAATAAGCAAACCGCCGATACTTTGCAACGAGGCAGTTATAGTCACCCCGGTGGAAAACAACAAGCCATAGAAAATGATTGTCGCCGGTATGCCCACGGCCAGAGCTACCTCCCGATGGCAAATTACTGCTTGAATTTCCTTATAGAAAGCGGCCACCAGCCCGACTACTACGCCTGTTATAACAGCTAAAAAGATGATGTCCTGCTGATTAACGGTCAATATACTCCCCCAGAACATATTTAAGGCTTCGGTCCTGGCCCCGGGCATCAGACCCATGAAGAGGAAAGCAAGTCCCAGCATCAAGGAGAAAACAATGCCTATGGAAGTATCGGGATTTAACTCCCCACGGTCAGCCACGGGCCCGATAATGGCTGCCGAGGCCAGGCTGAAGAGCAAGGCCCCAATCAAGGGGTTAAACCCCAGCCAGAGTCCAAGGAGCGCCCCGGCAAAGGCAGCATGGGCAATACATATCCCGATAAAGGAGAGGTGCATGGTAACTACGAAGACGCCCACCACAGAACAGGTTATGCCACCCAATAACCCGGCCAGAATGGCATTCTGCATGAAATGGTACTGTAAAATAGACAACACTATACCCTCTTTACCTTAACTCCCAAATGTCAACAACCACCTTCTTTGCCGAGATTGCCACGTCCCGATTACATCGGGGCTCGCAATGACACACTCTCTTTTGTCATTGCGAGGACTCAGCACTCAGCCCCTTGAGTGCTGGGGACAAAGCAATCTCAGTTGCTACTGAGATCGGAGCTCCGTAAAGCTGACTCAGCACCTCTTCCCTGAGCATTGACTCCGGGCT
>Ga0307438_1001802_pt1 | contig 13119 bp, 9 predicted proteins | sample SalMarWE160110MG_FD_202144 | JGI IMG/M metagenome (GOLD analysis project Ga0307438, IMG submission 202144) | Salt marsh sediment microbial communities from the Plum Island Ecosystem LTER, Massachusetts, United States - WE1603-110 | ecosystem: Environmental > Aquatic > Marine > Intertidal zone >... | reverse complement strand
TTGATAACCAAAAAACACAATTCGCGGATATCTCGTACAGTAAGATATTTACCAGCGGTGATATCGGTATATTCGTAGAACCCGCGATAACCGGAGAATCGATTAAATACAACTATAAATACTCAGATTATTGGACAGGAGACGAAATTACACAAAATGACGAATATAAATCCGCTGCGGGTCAATTCAATACAAAATTTTTATACAAAATGCTGTCTTTATCAATAAATCTTGAAAAAGACAAAATATGGATTGATCAATATACATCTAATTACGATACAACTTTTTCATTTGGAGAAGAAAAAATAGGCTTTTCTCTTTCTCTTTTTCACGAAAAAGAGAATATAAATACATTTGTTTCCGTCCGAGAAGATTGGTACGGAAGTTTTGGGGTACATCCTTCTCTTACGATCGGAAGCAGAATCACTAAACCGATCGAGATTTTCGCATCGGTGGGCTCCGCATTCCAGGCTCCCACACTCTACGATCTTTATTATCCTGGCTTTTCCAATGAAGAACTTAAACCCGAATACTCTCTCGCGTTAAACGGAGGAATAAAAATAAAAAATATCACAATATCTGGACACATAAAAGAGATACGCGACCGAATAGCGCTGGATGAAACCTGGATTCCTCAAAACATCTCAAAAAGCAGGATTTACGGAATAGACATAGAAACATACGGTAAGAACGAAGACTTTTCATATTCATTAATATATTCTTACCTCGACGGATACGACGAAGAAAATGAAACAAAAAGAGAACTTCAGCATCAACCAAAACATTCAATCGCGGGTATTCTTTCATACCAGGGTCCTATAATAGCTGAATTATCCGGGAAATGGACAGGAGAAAGAAAAAGATGGTTCTCGTTCGGAGGATGGAAAATAGAAAACCCTGCTTTCATCGTGGATGCTGGAATCAGCAAAAAATTAAATAACTTTATGGTAGGGTTCAGCGTTGAGAACTTATTTGACACAGAATATATTGCGAGTTTCGGCAGCTCATACTCAGACAGAGATTACCCTGGAATGGGAAGATACGTAAATATTTGGGGTAAATACTCCTTATAAACTCACAACGAAATTTTTAACTACAGACAGCATAATGTGTCAACCCGATGGAATGTAAAAATTAAATATTAAAATGTAAAATTACAAATCAAAGTTCGAAATTTTGCAAAAAAGGAAGAACAACGAAGAGTACTAATAAAACAGCGTTAAAGTTCCTTTCAATCCGCCTAACCTGCCTAACCCGTAGGGGAAAATGATTGTATCGGAGCGTTTAACTAAAGATTACTCTTTTTATCTTTGCATTTTTAAATGTCATTTTGCTTTTTGATTTTTGATATTTGATTTTCTAATGGGGGGTTGACAAACTTTAAAAACTAACTATTATCTCATTGCTCGGTAGCCATAACGGAGAGGACATACCCGTTTCCATTCCGAACACGGAAGTCAAGCTCTCCTGTGCTTATGGTATTGCCTTTTCGAAGGTGAGAGAGTAGGTCGCTGCCGGGCTTTTTTATTTTATAGCCACCAACACCCCAAACTTTTGAACCATAAAGCACACAAAGACCCCAAAGTTTTTTATTTACTTTTTAAGCTAACAGCGAACGGCCAAAGGTTAAAAGCTAAGTCAAACAACAAATAGCACAAATAGTACAAATAAATTTTTTAGTTTCTATAACAACAAAATAAATGAGTTGCGCGGAGTGGCAGTGACTTTGTGTCCTCGTGGCTAAACTCTTAGAGTAAAAAGATATTATTCTTCTCGCAGGCTTCGACCATATCATCGGACCATATACCGCATTGTACTTCACCGATATGTGCTTTCTGCAAGGTTAACATACAAAGACGGGATTGACCTATCCCTCCCCCTATTGAAAGAGGTAACTTGCCATCTAAAAGCATTTTATGCCATATTAGTTCTTTTCTGCTCTCCGTACCCGTAATCTCTAACTGTTTAAGTAAAGCTTCCCTATCGACTCTTATACCCATCGAAGAAATCTCAAAACTCGTCTCCAAGACCGGATTCCAAACAAATATATCTCCATTTAATCCTTTCGTCTTATCACCTGTGGTAGTAGTCCAATCATCATAATCCGGAGCTCTCCCATCGTGGGGTTTACCGTCCGCTAATTTTCCCCCAATACCAATAACAAAGACAGCTCCCTTTTCTTTAGTAATAGCATCTTCCCTATCCCTCGGAGTAAGTCCAGGATACTGTTCCTGTAATTCTTCGCTATGCACAAAACTTATTTCATCGCGCAGGAAAGGCTGTAATTCAGGAAATTTTTTGCATACAACCATTTCGGTTTCTTTTAAAACTTCGTATATTTTTCTTACAATATCCTTTAAAAAATCTAAATTACTTTCTTCTCTTGTTATTACTCTCTCCCAATCCCATTGATCCACATAAATAGAGTGCAAATTGTCTAAAACCTCATCTCTTCTTATAGCATTCATATCAGTATACAAACCGCTGCCTTCCGTAAATCCATATCTGGCTAAAGCCATTCTCTTCCATTTTGCAAGTGATTGAACAATCTCTGCTTCCACGTTAGATATATTTTTTAAATCAAAAGAGACCGGTCTTTCAACTCCGTTAAGATCATCATTGATTCCCGTACCGGAGGCTACAAATAAAGGTGCACTCACTCTTTGTAAATTCAATTGATTTGCAAGTTCAACTTCAAAGTAATCCTTCACCAATTTAATCGCTTCTTCAGTTTCTTTTAAGTTTAAATGATTAATATAGTTTTTCGGAATTTGCAAATCCATCCCTTCCTCCAAAAATTTAGCCACTGATTTTCACTGAAATCACGGATTCCTAACCACCCAACAGTTGTTTTTTTTAAAATATAAGAACTTTTTTTTATCTGTGTATATCCGTGTTCATCCGTGGCCATTATTTTTTTACTCAGTCTATTCATACTCATCCCAGCTTTTAATTTTCAAATCTTCCAACGAAGTTTTCTGCATCGCTTCTACTAACCTTTTCGCCACCTGTAAATCTGTAATAAGAGGAACGTTAAAGTCTACAGCTTGTCGTCTTATAAGATAATCGTTATCAAGTTCTTCTTTCTCGATATTTTTTGGTATGTTTATAACCATATCGATTTTCCCGTCGGAAATATAACTCAGTGTATTTGGTTCTTTACCCTCAGACGGCCAATGAAGAACTTTGGAATCGATTCCATTATCTCTAATAAATGCCGCAGTTCCTTTAGTAGCATAAAGCTTAAATCCCATATTTTTTAGGATTTTTGTACTTTCCAACAATTCAGCTTTACTGTCTATAGGACCAGTTGAGAGCAATATTGTCTTTTTTGGTCTTCTAAAACCAACTGATATAAAACTTTTCAGGAAAGCCTCATTAAAATCATCACCCAGACATCCTACCTCACCAGTAGAAGCCATTTCGACGCCAAGAATCGGATCTGAACCCTTAAGACGGGAAAATGAAAATTGAGGAGCTTTAACACCAACATAATCCAGGTCAAAAGCTAAATTCGTAAGAGCAGGTACTTTCTTACCCATTATAATTCTTGTTGCGGCATCAATAAAGTTAATTTTAAGAAACTTGGAGACGAATGGAAAACTTCTCGAAACTCTTAAATTACATTCAATAACCCTGACCTCATTATCCTTAGCTATAAACTGGATATTAAAAGGACCCGTTATGTTTAAAGCTTTGGCGATCTTCCTGGCAATTACCTTTATCCTTCTCATTGTCTCAAGATAAGTTCTCTGAGGAGGAAGAACCATTGTCGCGTCCCCGGAGTGAACACCAGCATTTTCAACATGTTCGGATATAGCATAACAGTAAAGTTCCCCTTTATTCGCAACCGCGTCAATCTCTATTTCTTTAGCTCCGGTAATAAACTTGCTGATTACAACAGGATGTTCTTTATTTACATCTGAAGCTCTTTTTAGATATCCTGCCAATTCGTCTTCGCTTAACACTATACTCATCGCGGCACCGCTAAGAACATAACTCGGACGAACAAGAACCGGATATTCAACCTCTTTGGCAAAATTCTCCGCTTCTTTAATTGTAGTAACTTCTTTCCACTCGGGCTGATCGATATCAAGCTTATCCAACAACTTTGAAAATTTGTGCCTGTCCTCGGCATTATCTATATCTACCGGTGAAGTACCTAGAATCTTTACCCCATTTTTATGCAATGGCAAAGCAAGATTATTCGCTATCTGTCCACCCATCGAGACTACAACTCCAATGGGATTTTCTTTATCATAAATATCCAGAACCCTTTCGAAAGTTATTTCATCGAAATAAAGTTTATCGCAAATATCATAATCTGTGCTGACTGTTTCCGGATTATAATTTATCATTATCGCTTTATATTTTAATTTCCTGAGAGTCGTGACTGAATTAACACAGCACCAATCAAATTCCACCGAAGAACCGATTCTATACGCTCCACTGCCAAGAACAACAACCTGATTTTTTTCTTCAAATGTTAAGTCGTCTTCCGAAGCATTATAGGTAATGTACAAATAGTTGGTTTTAGCGGGAAATTCCGCGGCAAGAGTATCTATTTGTTTAACATAAGGAACAATATTTTTCTTCTTCCTTATTTTTCTTACTTCAAGTTCATCTGAATTCGTTAAAATTGCGATCTGCTTATCTGAAAAACCTTTTTGTTTTGCTTCCTTCAACAACTCTTTTGAAATCTTGTCAATTTTTTTACCTTTTAACTTTTTTTCTACATCGATTATATTTTTAATCTTATACAGAAACCATGGATCTACATTGGAAATTTTATATATCTTATCAACGGAATATCCTTTTTTAATTGCTTCTGCGATAGCGAAAATCCTTTTATCAGTAGGCTTTGCAAGCTCCTGATCTAAATCATCGAATTCTATCTCGTTACAAACAACACCATTCATCCCAACTTCCAACATACGTATCGCCTTCTGTAAGACCTCTTCAAAACTCCTGGCAATGGCCATTACCTCACCCACGGATTTCATTTCGGACCCAATGTTAAGACTTACTCTCCTGAATTTCTGTAAATCCCATCTGGGATATTTAAGAACGACATAATCGATAGCAGGTTCAAAACAGGCGGAAGTCTCCTTTGTTATAGCATTTTTCAGTTCGGTCAAGCCATACCCTAAAGCGAGTTTAGCCGCCACGAAGGCAAGCGGATAACCCGTAGCTTTAGAAGCAAGAGCAGAACTTCTGCTCAATCTTGCGTTGACTTCTATTATCCTGTAATCTCCTGATTTAGGGTCGAGAGCATATTGAATATTACATTCTCCGACAATACCAAGATGCCGTATAACCTTAATGGTGAACGCCCTCAATCTGAAATTCTCTGAGGCCGTTAGAGTCTGAACAGGAGCAGCAACAATGCTTTCACCGGTGTGAATACCCATCGGATCCAGGTTCTCCATAGAACAAACTACTATACAGTTGTTGTAACAATCTCTAACAACTTCATACTCTATCTCTTTCCAACCACCAAGATATTCTTCGACAAGTATTTGTTTTGTAAAGGAAAAAGCTTTTTTGGCAATATTTCTTAATTCTTTTTCATTATAAGCTACTCCAGAACCCAGACCACCCAGAGCGTAAGCTATCCTTACTATAACAGGATATCCTATTTTATCACCAACCTTTATAGCTTCCTCTACATTATTAACGGCTTTACTAATAGGAACTTTTAAGTTTATTTCCGAAATCTTTTTTATAAATCTGTCTCTATCCTCAGTATCTAAAATAACTTCTACCGGAGTCCCTAATACCTGAACCTTATGTTTATCAAGAATACCCTTCTCCGCTAATTCCGCACCGACATTTAAACCGGTTTGACCGCCAAAAGCGAGTAATATACCATCAGGCTTTTCCTTTTCTATTACCTGTTCGACAAAGTATACATCCAGCGGCAAAAAGTAAATTTTATCGGTAAGGTAGGACGAAGTTTGAATTGTCGCTATATTGGGATTGATTAGAACGGTTTCAATACCCTCTTCTTTTAAAGCCTTGATTGCCTGACTTCCGGAATAATCAAATTCACCTGCCTGCCCTATACGTATTGCACCAGAACCCAAAATTAATGCCTTTTTTATCTTATTTTTCTTCATAATGCCCTCACAAACATATCAAAAATAAATTCAGTATCATCAGGACCTGGAGAAGCCTCCGGATGAAATTGAGAACCAAAGAATGGTTTAGAAATATGAACTATGCCCTCATTTGTTTCATCATTATTATTAAAAAACCATTCTCTCCAGTCTTCCTTTAAAGTTGCGGAATCAACTACGTACCCGTGGTTCTGAGAAGTAATATAACATCTCTTGGTCCCGACTTCAACACACGGTTGATTTTGACCTCTATGACCATATTTTAACTTATAAGTATCCGCACCCGCAGCAAGTCCAAGAATCTGCGACCCTAAACAAATACCCAGAATAGGTATATTCATTGAAATAGCTTTCCTGACATTTTCAATTGTAGCTACACATTTCTTAGGATCTCCAGGTCCATTTGAAATTAAAACCCCGTTTATTTTATCCTTAGTAAAATCGTGATCCCAGGGATATCTTATTACGGTTATATCCCTGTTTGAAAAAGCTCTTATCACGTTATTTTTTACGCCACAATCGACTACAGCGACCTTCTTCTTACCCTTTTTATACTCCACAACTTTATTTATACTAACTTCAGAAACCAAATTTCTTTTGTTTGGATCTTCAAATCCTATCTTTTCATTGTTAAAAATTATTTTCCCAAGTTGGGTACCCTGTTCTCTCAATTTTTTTGTCAGCATTCTTGTATCAATATTGTATAAAGCTGGAATATCATTTTTAACTAGCCACTCTGCCAGAGATTTTTCTGCACTCCAGTGTGAATAATTTTCCGATAAATCCGATATAATTAAACCCTGCACTTGAATTTTTTCCGATTCAAAGTTTCTCAGCAATCCATTCTCTCTTTTATCCCCAGGAACACCATAATTCCCTATCAACGGATACGTTAAAACAAGTATTTGGCCTTTATATGAAGGATCAGTTAAAGTCTCAGGGTACCCTACCATACCGGTGTTAAAAACTACCTCTCCATTCATAGCTTTTTCAGAACCAAAAGAAAAACCTTCGAAAATAGAACCATCTCCCAAAACAAGTTTTGCTAACTTTCCGCTATTTGACATATATTAACCTCTCCCGTAAATTGACTTCTTTAAGAAAAAAAACTCCGATTGAATTCCAAAAAATATGCCTGGAACCAGGCATTGCAGAATTTCTTCTATTTATTTTTAATATTTTCTTTTCAATCACTAATTAACCCGTCTCGAATATATAAGTTTTCTTTGCGCTGTCAAGGGGTTTTTTGAGAAAAAAATGAATAAATATTCATTGCAAACATAACACAAAAATAAATTTAAATGATAATATAGTAGGAAAAAATATTTAAGAAATCTCAAAATCACTGGAAATCATATAGGTAAACTGAAGCTCCTTCTTTCTTATAACTTTCAACTCTTACTCCCTTTTTATCAAAATAGTTTAATAAATTTCCTTCATCTGATTTTATACCAAATTTATAATTATGAGAAATAAGAAACCAAACCCTATTTTTTCCGATAAGTTGCTCGGACTCTTTTCCCCAATCAACCAGTTCCTGACTAATTATTTCTCCATAAAAGATATTAAGATGTTTTAAATCTTTTCTCTCGTAATAATAAGTAAACGCGGGAATTGAAAACTTATAAACATATAACAAATCTCCATCCTGCCAGTTATCGTTTACATACTCTATTACAGGTCTAATTTCTTCAACTTTGTTAGATTTTATAATATTATATCCTGAAGAAAGTATCGGATAAGAAAACAATAATACAATTATAACTAAACTTATGATTTTAGATTTTATAGTTTTTTTTAAAAAAAACACACCTTCAGCAATAAAAATAAAAGCTATCGGGACAAGGAATATATTTGTTCTGCCAACAAATGGATATAAACGAAGTCCTGAAACAAATAAAGAAACAAAAAAAGGAGAAATTAAAATAAAGAATTTTTCCTTTGACTTCAAAAAGAATGAATACGTTCCGACAAAGAAAATCAATCCCGCATTAAATACCAATAATGCAATAACTGCTAATGTAACTCGGGTGTAAAGGGAACACATAGAAAACTCAGATATACCAATTCCATTTGTAAAACTATGCCATCCTATAATTGAACGCAAAGCGGGTAATCCTAATGTAAAACTGAAAAATTTATAAAAGGCTTTTAAAAACCAGAAGATATCTTGAAATGATTTAATTTGTAAAGGCATAAAATCATACTGAAAATATTCCACGAGGTCCGGATTTATACTGATTCCATTAAGAGAAACAAGGAAATTCAGCATAGAACTTATGCCCCAGAGAAAAAAAATAAAGAATAAAGGTCTAAATTTATAATATTCTCTCTTTTTAATGTACATTAAAAAGATGGTTATTCCAAATCCCGCGAGAATAAAAAAAGAAGAAAAAGAAAACCATACTGCCAATGATCCTATAAGTCCAGGGATAACAAAATCTAAAAACTTTACTTTTTCTTTTTCAAGGTATTTAGTAAAGATAAAAAGTAAAAGCAGACTTACCATAACATCGCTGGAATACTGTTTAACCTCGGACGAAAAATATATTAATCTTTCAGAAATAACAAATAAAATTAAAGCGATTGGTACAGCTTTTTCATCAAGCCATCTTTTGATAATTCCATAAAACAGAAAAATAGATATAATTCCGGAAACAAGAGGAAAGAGCCTTAAGGCGTATTCGCTATTACCAAAAATAAAGCTCACAATCTTTTCAATTAATATAAAACCCAATGGCGCTGCCTGACCAAAATCCAGAGGTTTTAATAACTCCAAAAATGATCTATTCATCACATTAAGACCAATAAAAGATTCATCAAGCCATAGAGACCTATTATATAAACACTGAACTACTCTGAGAATAATCCCAAGCACTATGAGCAAATATATTAAAGTCTTTCTGTTAATCTTTGATTTTAAATCTTCATATAAAAATTCCACTTAAATAATCCTCAAGAGAATTATAGCGAAGAAAGACTTGATGTCAATGAAATAACAGTAGTATATATCCAGAAAATTTAATTACGATTTATTTTTTACTTAAAATCCCTACTTTTGACTTCGTTAAACCCAAACCGATACTTGTAAGTATACAACCTAAAACAAGCAGTATCGACCAGAAATCAATTGATTGAAATTTCAGTAAATCTACTAATGAACTTATAATCACCTTAAGAACTGCCGCCAATATCATTCCGTATCCTGAATACAAAATAATTTTACCAATCATAAAAACGCTCCTTTCTTATTTAATTAAATAAAAAAAGCCCGGAATAAAAAGAAGGTATCTGCTTATTATATGCAATAAGAACCCCGGAATAATACTTCTTGTCTTTAAATATAATATTCCCCAAATAACACCCATGAGAAACGTGGCGAGTAAAATCAAAGGGCTGAAAATCCCGTGAAAAAATGCAAAGGAAATACTGGTCAATATAACAGCCCTAACAGGTCTTGAAAATTTAGGCAAACAGTAACCCCGCCAGATAGACTCTTCTAAGAAAGGAACCAAGATTGGAGCGATAATTAGCCATATAAGTAACTCATAACTGGTATATTTCGAAATATCTGTTCCAATACCCATCCCAACCTGTGCCTTGCAGTATAACCAGCCTGCAAACAAAGTGGGCAAAAGAGCCAATAAGAAATATTTGATATATAATCCAACTTTAAGTTTATCACAATTTATAAGTTGTTTTATCGAAGAATTTTCTTTTTTAAGCGTTACTAAAATTAAAAGAAAAGCTATAATTTCAATAGACAAAACAGCAAATCCTACCAAAATACTTGCCTGCTTGAAATCAGCGGCGACCACCTCTTTGCCACCCGTAAATAATGGAGCAAATATCACAAAAGACGCAATATTTGAAATTATTGGTAAACCAATTAGTAATAAAGAATTTAACTTTCTCATTTCATTTTTAAATTATATAATTTATCTACTATGTCAATATGTTATGACCACGCCAAATACCAACCTTTTTACATTTCGAATTCAAAGCCTGTTATTCTTATTTGCCAACTTTGAAAACCTTTACTACTCATTGAAAATAAGATTTTTATCTATACATATATATAACCTGTTAAGGCTGTACGCCTAACTTCATTGTAAAATATTAAAATGTAGCTTCGGACCATTCATTTGATTTTCCGAAGCGTAAAAAGATACGTTGAGCGCACCTAATGGACGAATAAGTAAACCCTTTGTCTTTCCATCCAACAGGCGCTGTAAAACCGGTTTTGAGATGGTAATAAAATTCCTACTACCAGGCTCATCAGACATCTCCATATCAAAAATCATCTGACTATTAAAAATGTCAGAATAAATATTACCTTGCATAAAATTATTGTATGTTACTTTATCTTGAATCCAAAAGGGATCACCACCAATGATTTCTATTACTCTTATTTTACCAAATTCCATACCTAAATCTTCACCATAAGTGTCAATATAGTTGCCGCCTTTGGGGACAGAGTGCGTTGTTAATTCCAATAAACCTGGGCCATCAATTTTTAAATCCTTATATTGTTTAAAATCCCATCGCAAAATAGCCCATTGATTTGCATTAACTGTTAATATCCTCGCTTCGCCTTTTTTCTCTTTAATATGCCAGTTATTGAAGTTTACATCAGGAAAATCGGAATTAATCAAACAATCGTTAGTAACATCAAGATGATTTGAAAAAGTGCTTAATTCAGGAACAGGGGGATGATAAGGTACGAGCTCTCCTTTATCCGGTTCAACAAAATTAACATTAACAATGTCAGCTCGATAATAATCCAAATCGACATAATCTTTACCTAATCCCCAATCTGTTATATCTAACTGTACATAAACCCTATCACCCGGAACAGCATCAAAATCCTTAGTGGTCATGCTGATGATATGCCAGTTAGATGTATCCGGTATATCATATTCCATAAGTTGTTTATGAAAATCGGTAGTTCGCTGTGTATTCACCATAAAATTAAGTCGTCGCGGCGCATTACTAACCTTCACTTTCGCCTCAACACGTAATTCATAAGAAGGATCTTTTAATTTTTGCAAATCCAGAAAGGCCGAAACATCACGTTTAAGAACTGCCCACCACACATTGTGCTTATCTTTCGTCGCATCTACAAGAATTCGTGCATAACCTTCTTTCTGAATAAAATCCATTGATACCGCACCATCACCAGTAAAAAAGAACCATCCTTCGATTTTTTTACTGTTAAAGGAATCTAAAAACTGTGCCTCACAGATCACGGATGTAATAAAAAACAAAAGGAATATCTCTAACTTTTTTTTGACAATAAACATAAAAATCTCCATATTTTTTGTTATAACATTTAATTTTAAATACCAAGACTACTACTGATTTTATTCCATAAATACTAATAATCCTGCCGAACCAATGTCATTTTTCTCGCGGATCTGAAATTTGAGGTTTCAAGACAATAAAAGTAAATACCAGAAGCCACTTCTTGACCTTTTCCATCCCTGCCATCCCAGTTAACCGAATAATACCCATCAAATTGTTGCTCTGACACTAAAGTTCGTATTTTTTGACCTGATAAATTAAATACCGATAAATCAACATAATCTTGTTTTGATAATTCATAAACAATCATTGTTTTCGAATTAAAAGGATTAGGATAATTTTGTATCAACTTAAAAGAAAAAGTTGAGAGATCTTCATTTTGTTTAATATATGATGAAGATAACGGAGCTTTTGCGTAAACAACAAATGGTTCAAATCTATTAATACCAGGCTCATAGATTAAGGAGCTAAAATACAAATACAATGAATCATTTTTAATAAGAGGAGAAGGAGCAAATAATCCTGATTCATAATAGCTACCCGATGGACCGTGAGTCAATATCGGTTGTGAGGAAACCCTGGTAAAATTAATTCCATCCACCGATTTAGCCAGTCCGATATTGCCCCTTTCTATATTTGCAAAGGAATCATAAGGTATTTCAACCATGCTGTAAAATAATAAATATTCATTGTTTTCTTTAATTACAGCCGGGCAAGCAATCCCGGTTGTTTCCTTTCCGGTAAAAGATGGGGAAAAAACTATAGAATCTCTTTGCCATTCATAGCCGTTAGTAGAAGTGGCCAGAGCAACCCAATGCGCAAAAACATCACCAACTAATCCTAAACCAAGATAATAAAGCTTAAACGTACCATCTTCTAAAACGACCGATGGCTCTGCTGTTGACCATGAGTCATAACTTATCGTTTCCGGAATTGTATCTTCTCCCGCTATAATAAATTCAGGTATTGGTAAAACCGGGTCACTTTCAGCAAAACGAGAGTCACTATCATTCGAGGGATTATTGTATTTTATCCAGTTTATACCATCAGAAGAATACACATAGCCTATTTGATAAGCAAAACCAGGCCTATTACTCCCTGCATTTCCTTTTCCCGCGTACCACATTTTGTATCGTTCTGATGATGGTGCAGACTCGTCAATCAAGACAAAAGGGGTTTCCGCTTCAGTATCATCCCAGGCTCCTACAGGTCCAAGCGGCACCATTATTTTATTTGTATCCAATATCCAATTTTGCCCATCGGAAGATGTTGCTCTTCCAATTTGAGTACTAACACCGCTATCATTTGCGCCAAAATATATAAACCAATCGCTTTCATCGGTTATTGCATATGGGTCTGTTTTCCATCTTATCCACGCGGGTGAATTTTGGGGAGAAACAACTGGCGTTGGATTAATTGTCCAATTCGTTAGCGAATCAATCCTCTGTGCGAAAATATTGAGAGAACAAACAATATGAAAACAAATTATAATTTTACTAAATTCCATCATTAACTTTTACCTTATATTCTGTATTTCGATATCGCAACTTAACTACCATAACCGAGATTATAGTATATATTTCTATAAACGTCAAGCCTTGGAAGAACAATTAAAATTAACAACTTACAAGGAATGAGGCATCTGAAAAAACATATATAGCCCCCTATTGGCAGATGGCTTTCGGATTCCCTTTAG
>Ga0307438_1001800_pt1 | contig 13121 bp, 12 predicted proteins | sample SalMarWE160110MG_FD_202144 | JGI IMG/M metagenome (GOLD analysis project Ga0307438, IMG submission 202144) | Salt marsh sediment microbial communities from the Plum Island Ecosystem LTER, Massachusetts, United States - WE1603-110 | ecosystem: Environmental > Aquatic > Marine > Intertidal zone >... | reverse complement strand
CAACCTCTTCATTTGATAATAATTATACATTGTAGAAAGAAAATGTCAAGAGAACCAAAAACTGTAAAACCCTATAAATTCAAAAATCAAATAGCAAAATGTAAAACTACAAAATAAAGTTTAAAAATGAAAAAACAAAAAATCTTTTTTAATCTGCCTTCTATCATTCTTAATTTTTGCATTTTTATTTGTCATTTTGATTTTTAATTTTTGATATTTAATTTATGTAGTTGGGAGTCTTGACAAATAAGATGAAACAGGTTAATTATCTTTAAAAGAGGAGATATTTAAAAATGAAAGTCAATGACGATATATTCAGAAAATACGATATCAGAGGAATAGCAGATGAAGAACTCTCAAACGAATTTGCATACAATCTTGGTAAGGCATTCGGAACTTATTTGAAGAGAAAAAACCTTAGAAATATTGCTGTTGGAAGAGATGTTAGGAAAAGCTCTCAAAGACTGTTCGAAAATATATCAAAAGGTATTACTGATTGCGGATGCAATGTAACCAATATAGGTGTCGGACCAAGCCCTCTATTATACTTCACGGTTTTTCACTATAATCTTGCCGGCGGATTAATGATTACAGGAAGTCATAATCCTATTGAATATAACGGATTCAAAATGATGAGAGGAAAAGAAACAGTATATGGCGAACAAATACAAGAAATAAAAGGAATAATAATAAAAGAAGACTACGAAGAAGGAAATGGAAAAATATACGAAAAGGAAGTTGTAAAGGATTATTTAGAATACACATCTCCTTTAATTTCTCCCGTTAAATCCTTAAAAATAGTATTGGATCCCGGAAACGGTACAGCAGGACCTATCGCAATTGAATTGTTCAAAATTCTTGGAGCAGACTTTGAATGTATTAATTGCGAACCGGACGGAAACTTTCCCAAACATTTACCTGATCCGACCGTAGTCAAATACACCAAGCAATTGTCCGACAAGGTTATCGAATTGAAAGCAAATATGGGCATAGGATACGATGGAGACTCTGATCGCGTTGGTATAATCGACGAAAACGGTAAACTTGTTTACGGAGACCAATTATTGGGAGCACTTGCTAAACCTATAATTAAAAAAAATCCCGGAACAGATGTGATTTTCGACGTAAAATGCAGCCAGGGGCTTGTAGAATGGATAAAAAAATTAGGCGGCAATCCATTAATGTGGAAAACAGGTCATTCTCTACTAAAGGTAAAAATGAAGGAAACAGGTAGTTTAATAGCGGGAGAAATGAGCGGGCACATATTTATTGGAGATAACTATTATGGTTTTGACGACGCCCTTTTTGTGTCTGCGAGATTCTACGAAATTGCATCAAAATCAGACAAAACCGTTTCCGAAATAATTAACGAAATGCCTTATTATGAGAGTACTCCCGAAATTAGAACCGAAGTAGGAGAAGAAGCTAAATGGAAAATTGTCGAAGCTGCTAAGGAAGAATTTCGAAAAAAATACGAAACTATCGAAATAGACGGCGCACGTATATTGTTCGGGGACGGTTGGGGCCTGGTAAGAGCTTCAAATACACAACCAATAGTAGTGACACGATTCGAAGCAAAAACTAAAGAAAGATTAGAAGAAATAAAAAAGATTGTAACAGACTTTATAACGCGGCAAGCCGCTAAATTTAATAGTTAAAAAAAGGAAATGGCCACGGATGAACACAGATATACACGGATTTAAGGAAATGTTTTTTTGTTTTAATAAAAATAAGAATATTGGTGGGAAGGGTATTAGTGTTTATCAGTGGAAATCAGTGGCTAATAAAAATTAATGAAAAAAAGAGAAATTTTAGCTGAACTTACCCGAATAGCTTGTAAAATCGGAATAAAAATCATAGAAGATAAATTATTGAAAAAAGGTGGTTACTGCCGAGTTTTCAAAAACAAGTATATCATAATGGACAAAAGAATATCCGAAGAAGACAAACTGAAAATTTTAATCAACGCTTTAAAAAGAAATGATCTTGAAAATATTTATTTAACCCCAAAAATAAGGGAGTTATGCACCGAAAATGAGTAAACTTGGTCTTGTTCTGAGTGGAGGCGCAGGAAGAGGTGTCGCACACCTCGGAGTAATAAAATGTCTTGAAGAAGAGAATATAAAGCCTGATTTAATATTCGGGACCTCAATTGGAACCCTTATAGGCGCCTTATATGCGCTCGGATATGACTTTGTTGAATTAGCAGATAAATGCCAGGAAATTATTGATTCTGAAGAATTTAAGCAATTAGGCTTCGAGTTCTTCAAAGACCATAAAAACGCGTTTCCCCTAAAAAAACTAAGTCGTTACCTTCGTGAAAGACTTACCTTAGCTAAAATGGCTGTATCTCAATTTATAACAAAAAGGGAAACCCTCGAGAAAGTAATAGATAAATTTTTCCCGGATATAAAAATCGAGGATTTAAAAATCAAATTTGGTTGCACTACACTTGATCTCGTTTCTGGAGAAGATATATATATAGACAAAGGACCGCTCAGAGACGCAATTATAAAATCTATTTCAATATCAGGTATCTTCCCGGCTTGGGAAGAAGATAATAGAATCATGGTAGATGCAGGTCCGACTGCAAAAGTTCCAGTTGATGGATGCAAATACCTTGGAGCAAATAAAATAATAGCAGTTGATTTAGGTTCTAAACTTTCCAAATATGAAAAAATAGGGTCCGCTATCACTATGAATCTGCGGGCAGATGAAATTGCGAAATTTCGATACAACAAACTTCAAGCAGAAAAAGCTGACATACTAATTCAACCAAAAGTAGAAAAAATTCATTGGGCAGATTTTACCAAAATGAATTTCGGAATAAGAGTCGGTTATAAAGCAACACAAGAAAAACTTCCAGAGATAAGAAAACTCATAAAACCATCCATATTTCCTATATTTAAAAAACCTTTTTCCCGAAAAAAATAATTCTCACACTGAGACACATAGAATACAAAGATATTAAGCTATCCGCTAACCGCCATCCGCTTTCCGCCAAACCCAACTCCACACACCATTTTTTAACATGTAGAGCATTTAGTACTTTAATTTCTTATTTTTTTATTTGTATTTCTATATTGACTACATGTCCTACATGTGCAAATTTTTTTTGTTTTTTTTGCGGTTAGCCGTAAGCGGTAAGCCGAAAGTGTTTTTCTCCCTATATCCTAAGACCCAAAACCTAAGACCTAATACCTTCTCAAATCTTCTTGCGTTGTGCGAAATGCTTTCTTATTTTGCAAAAGAGTTTTATATTAAAACATTGATTTTCAAAGCCTTAATTTTTGGAACGGTTCTTGTATCTTAAGTAAGTAGCTCTTTAATAATTTAGTAGAATATGGTTTAAAGTGGTTCCCCAGATAATATTTGTTTTCTCTTATACGATAATCTTATAGGAGGTTACAATGTCAAGAACAAGTAATAAAAATAATAAGTTTAATACCCCATTTGAGTTAAAGGGAAGTTTAGGAAAATCTTTCACGATCGATATAGATGGACTTTTATTGGAAGGGGATCTTGTTTATGACTACGCATATAATATTCATCTGTTGATAACTGTTCCTGACACAATCTGCGGAGGAGATAAATCTTTCTATAAGATTCTGAGTCTATGCAAAAACAACTCTGCAAATTTGAACGTAAACTCCTGTTTCTTTGTACCCTTTTACGTGGAACACTCAGACACGTCTGTTTTTTCATTGTATTAAGCCTGTTCTAAGTTCAGCGAGGTTTTCCCTCGCTGAACTTAGAATTATTTGGAAATTTTCCTTCTTTTATTAAATAACTTTTTATAACTTAGCTTTTGGCTCTTAGCCTTTAGCTGTTAACTAAGAAACAACAAGAAAAAACTTTGTCGGGCTTTGTGTTATACTAAGGTTTCGAGTTCCGTGTTTCGAGTAAAAAACCCAACCAACCATCCAACCATCTCACCAACCAACACTTTAAGGTCTTCTGACTTATGGCTTCTTATTTTTATCTCTTATACAATCCTACAATTTCCCCCTTAGCCAGAATATGTCCCTCCATTTTGTCGAGTAAATCGTACTTATCCACAGTACCTTCTGTCTTTAACATTTCATCCAGTGCATAAACTTTGAAATGATAATGATGAAAACCGGAAGGCGGACAAGGGCCTCCGTAACCAGGACGACCGTAATCCGTCATACCTAAATCAGCTATTTCACTCATTTCAGCATTTTCTTCAAAACCATCTAATTCAGGCGGAATGTTGAAAACGACCCAATGAACGAAATCTCCACTCGGCGCATCCGGATCATCACATATCAAAGCAAGTGATTTAACACCTTCGGGAAGTCCTTCCCAACTAATCTGAGGAGAAATATCTTCCCCATCGCAGGTGAACTTATCCGGTATCATTTTTCCATCTTTGAAAGAAGAAGAAAAGACCTTTAAATTATCCATCTCTACCTCCTTTAATTTTATCAAATAACAAGAAAGACTTTTAAATTTTAAGCAAAAAAAATAACCTTAGTTTGGTATCAAAAAGAAACTCAAATTCACTATCAAGGCGCACCCTTCTCATTTAATTCACTCTCCATCTCCTTAAGATAACCTTCCTTTAATTCGTAGTAAAAACGCATCTTTAACCAATCAAAATCGTTCATCAGTTTTATTGCCTTTTCATTACCAATATTTTCCATTCCATATCTTCTCCCAGCACGAGCCCCCTTAATACACCATCTCCCAAATTTTCTGCTGGCTCCCTTATTGCACCATATATTTAGTAGATATATTCGTGTTCGTCTCTTTATCTTTTTTGAATGTTTACTGGCAAGCTGGGCGCATTCTCTGAAACCAGCGCGCCACGAATAAAAAGGAGAAGCATTGAACCTACTTAAAGAAGCAACCTTAGCCATATTTTTATGTGGTAAAGTAACAAACATGTCCAAACCATAATCTTTGACACCTTCAAAAATGTTTTTTGGCAATAATTTCACCCCACCATTACTATAAGTTAAATCGTTTATAGCATTTCTGCTCGACCACATATAGAAAAAATCTTTAGAAAGCTGCGAAGGAACATCATGGAAACTAAGACTATCTAGAATATAAGCATCACCATCAACAACAAAAAAATAATCGGTTCTTGCTAGCTTAGCGCATTTTTTATGCGCTTTTAGAATTCCTTTCACTCCGTGAACCCTCTGCGCGTAAGGGAAACGTTTTTTCAGTCTTTTCCAGTGTTCCTCTGCTAATGGTTCATCATATGAAAGAAAAACTATATCGAATTTTATTTTCTGCTCTTTTTTCACTTGTATATCCTGTTAATAAAATAATTAATCTCTTCTGCTGCTTCCTGCTGTCCCCTTCCATTCATAAATTTTCTACTATTTTTTAAGATTTCTACACTTCTAACTTTTGAATTAAGTTCTTTTTTGACTGCTTCAAGTAAAATTGACTTGTTCAACTTTCGGGGATCTATTCTTAGGGTAAGATCATACTCGGCCATTCTGTAAGTATGAACTTGATCGACAGGATTGCTAAGATCCGGCACTGATATCGAAGGCACCCCCAAATATGCAAGTTCCCATGTTGTCATAAAAGTACCCTTACATACAACTAAATCACTTGCAACCATTAACCTATCCATCTTCCAGTCATAATCCTTAACAATGATACTATAATCATCAGCAAATCTCTCCAGATACTCCTCATAAAGTTCACCTGTCAAAAGTATCAATTTCAGATTTTCCCCCTGCAACTCTTTAAAAACGTCTACACTTACTTCTAGTAATCTATTTCTATCCTTATGCCTTCCTCCGGTTGTAACGAGAATAACTTTATCTTTCCTTTTAATACCCAATTCATCTCTCGCTTTATTCTTATCCTTTAGGCTATATTCAAACTCACGAATCACAGGACCTACGAACGTAACGTGAACGTCAAAATCATAAGGAATCTTGTGAAATCGAGACGTATCAACAAAAATAACATGATTCGCTTTCTTAACTGCCGGAATAATCGGATGTTTTTTATTATATGTTTCAAAAAACCAGTGTGTAATTAAAATAGAGGGAATTTTAAGCCCTTTTGTTATATGTAGAGCAATAAAAACTTCGTCCGCAACTACTAAATTGGGTCTGAACTTGCGAATAAGGGACCAAATCCTAAAGCCCGCTTTTAAGGATAGTTCATCTTTTTGTCTTAATTCAAGATTAAAAGCTTTAATCCCATTATTGAGAAAATAAATATATCCTTTATCATAAGAGGCAACAAGTATTGATAAATCCTTATTCATATTTTCGAGCTCCCCCAGAATAAGTGAATCGTACATAGCATGACTAAAACCACGTCCGCGAGATAAATACAATATCTTAGGACTTTTGATTTTAGAAATCATCATAAAATGAATTTAGTTACTAATAAAAATTTTTCAACCCTCTACTAAGAAATCCGTATCCTTATTATATATTTTGCCTAAACCATATGCCCAAATTTGAAAAAGATAAAAACTAATTGAGAAGGATATAAGGTTAAGGAAGAAATTTCTCCACATAGGAAGTAAGATAATATATATTAAAGCAGCAAAAGACAATGTATAAATTGTAAAAATTTTCAATATTGAATTTCTTGATAAGTTTCTAAATAAACGAATAATAATAAAATCATCAAATATGCTGTATGATAATAAATTCATTGGGTATAATATTACAAAAGGGACAATGATGAGTAATTTCCAGGAATTAATAAATTGACTGAAAAATCCTGTATCCGTATAGAGAGAAATAAAAAAAATCACAGGTACAGCAAAAAATAAAACTTCAAAGAGAGGAACTGCAACAGGTATTACTCCTCTGAACAGTTCTTCTACATCTATTCTTTCAATTTTCCATTCCGGTGGTTCCGTTTCACCGTGGGCTACGGACTTCACTATTTGACGCAAATAATCTAAAGAAAAACAAACGACCGCTACCGCTAACAACAATCCCGGCACAGCACCATAAACACCTATTAGCCCGGCTGTTTTTTCCGCGATAAAAACCATAAGAGAAAACAAAATAGCTGGAGCAAGAATCGTTGCTATATTCCCCTGGTAAACCGGATATAAAAAATAATGTTTATAATTCTTTTTCATATTCTTAAACTAATTTTAAAAGGATTAGCATAGAAGTCAACTTTTTAAAAATTAAAAAACAAAACTTATCATAGTTCGCAATGGCAAAAAAAAATTTTTGTTTTTTGTGTCTTTGCGACTTAGGAGCTAATATCTTTTGTAAAAAAAACAAACAAGGGCCCTAAGGCCCTTGTTTGTAGAGGTGTACGAAAAAATAGAAACTTGTATTCACTTTTTATTTGTTTTTCTCCTTTAAGACTGCCTGGGCTGCTGCAAGCCGCGCTACCGGAACCCTAAAAGGAGAACAGCTAACATAATCGAGACCTATTTTATGGCAAAATTCAATAGATGCGGGGTCTCCCCCATGTTCACCGCATATACCAACCTCTAAGCTGGAATTTGTCTTTTTACCTTTCTTTAAACCCATTTCAACCAATTGTCCAACACCTTCCTGGTCCAGAGTTTGAAAAGGATCTGCGGGTAAAATACCTTTTTCAATATAATCTGGAGTATATTTACCAACATCATCCCTGGAAAAACCAAAGGTGGTTTGAGTAAGGTCATTTGTTCCGTAAGAGAAGAAATCAGCTACTTCCGCTATCTTATCCGCGGTCAGAGCAGCTCTCGGAAGTTCTATCATTGTTCCTACCTGATAATCTATTGTTTTCCCTTTTTCTTCAAAAACCTTCTCTGCCACTTTTTCAATAACTTCTCTCTGCGCAGCAACTTCCTCTTTTCTTCCGGCAAGAGGTATCATAATCTTAGGAATAACCTTAACATTTTCATCTGTTACGTTAACAGCGGCTTCAATAATTGCTCGCGCCTGCATTTCAGTAATTTCTGGAATCAGAATACCAAGTCTACATCCGCGAAGACCAAGCATTGGATTAGCTTCCGCGAGACTCGCTATTTTTTCTTCTACCTTTTTCGTAGAAACACCCATATTTTTCGCAAGCTCTTCTATAGCCTTTTTATCTTCGGGCAAGAACTCATGTAAAGGCGGGTCAAGAAGTCTTATTATAACGGGATAGCCATCCATTGCCTTGAAAAGGCCCTCAAAGTCACCTCTCTGCATTGGAAGTATTTTATCAAGAGCCTTTTTTCTTTCTTCAGGAGTCTCAGACAATATCATTTCTCTCATAGCCGGTATTCTATCCTCACCGAAGAACATATGCTCTGTTCTCGCAAGGCCTATACCTTCAGCACCAAAATCTCTCGCCTGTTTTGCATCATGAGGAGTATCTGCATTGGCTCTAACTCCAAGTCTTCTTATCTCATCTGCCCATTTCATTATTTTTTCAAAATTACCTGAAATCTCAGGTTCTATAGTCGGGACATCACCAAGAATAACCCGGGCTGTAGTTCCATCGATAGTTATTGGGTCACCTTCTTTAACAGTCACGTCACCAACAGTAAAAGTTTTACTTTTGTAATCTATAGATATATCTTCAGCTCCAACAATACATGGAGCTCCCATACCTCTTGCCACAACAGCTGCATGAGAAGTCATCCCCCCCCGAGAGGTCAAAATACCTTCAGCCGCGTGCATTCCTCCAATATCCTCAGGAGAAGTTACATGACGCACAAGAAGGACCTTTTTCCCGTTTTTAGCTTTTTCTACCGCATCGTCCGCCGTGAATACAACCTCACCCGAAGCTGCTCCGGGAGAAGCAGGAAGACCTTTAGCAATCACTTCAACTTCTGCTTCAGGATCTATCATCGGATGCAACAACTGATCGACCTGATCCGGGCTAACTCTCATAACTGCTTCTTCTTTATCGATAAGTCCTTCTTCAACCATATCAACTGCTATCTTTACAGCAGCCATCGCGGTTCTTTTACCTGTTCTTGTTTGGAGAATCCATAACTTATTTTCCTCAACCGTAAATTCAAGATCCTCCATCTCCTTAAAATGTCCTTCAAGTTTTTTCCTTACATTCTCTAATTCTCTGTACATATCTGGCATTACATCTTCAAAAGCATCCTCTTCGGATCCGGACTCTTCTTTTTGTTTATGTGAAATAGGACCAGGGGTTCTAATACCCGCCACAACATCTTCACCCTGAGCGTCGAGCAAATATTCTCCGTAAAAAGTGTTTTCTCCTGTTGCGGGATTACGTGTGAAAGCAACACCTGTTCCACAGCCTTCTCCTTTATTGCCAAAAACCATAGCCTGAACATTTACCGCGGTGCCAAGGTCTCCGGGAATATTATTTATCCTCCTGTATTCTTTTGCTCTTTTATTATCCCATGACGAAAAAACGGCATTAACAGCACCCAGCAATTGGTCTTTAGGCTCTTCCGGAAATTCTTTCCCTGTTTTTTCTTTAATAAGAGTTTTAAACTCAACGCTAATCTCTTTCCAATCATCCGCAGTCAATCCGGCATCTTGTTTTACACCCTTTTTGTCCTTAGTATCCTGAATTATTTTTTCGAAATCCTCGTGTTCCACACCCATAACAACATCCCCATACATTTGAATTAAACGTCTAAAACTATCATAGACAAAACGAGGATTCAAATCACTGACAAGATTTTTAACTATTTCTTCATTTAATCCGAGATTTAAAATAGTATCCATCATACCCGGCATCGAAATAGCTGCTCCGGAGCGAACTGAAACTAAAAGAGGATTTTCTTTTGACCCAAACTTTTGCTTCATCGCGCTTTCTAATTTCTTTAAGTTTTCATCTATTTGGTCTTTTAGCACTTCCGGATATTTTTTATGCTTTTCATAATATAGACAACACTGAGAAGTAATGGTAAAACCCGGAGGAACCGGAACGCCTATATTAGTCATCTCTGCTAATCCAGCGCCTTTACCACCCAAAGTTTTTTTCATTGTAATATTACCCTCTGCATTACCTTCACCAAAGAAGTACACCATTTTTTCCATTGTAGTTCCTCCCTTTTTATTTTGGAAAAAAACACTTTAGTTCATTATTTGGTTTACTTATTAACGTTCACTGCTCACAAAATATAAATACTTCCAAGAAAAGCAAGGGGGATAGTTAAAAAAATCTTTATTCTTTGTAATAAAGATTTTTTTAACGGTTAGGTAGTTGGTAGTTAGATAGTTGGAAACCTCAACCCAACAACCCCACGATCCAACAAACCAACCGAATCATTTATAACTTGAACTTGAAGGTTGAAAAATAGTTTCTACCGGAGAACCCGTATGAACAAAAAGTCTTACACCGCATCGGTAAAGTTGCTGCTCTTTCAAACAGAGTTCAACTTTATGCAGACTTGAATCCCTCTTTAAAGGAATACCAATAGACCCTGAATTTATAGATACGGACCTTTCTTCCAGTGCTTCACCATCATCAAAAACCCGCATATCTGATAACAATGAACTCATATAAAATAATAGAAGGTATTTCCCTTCATTTACTTTTGCCACAACGCTATCAACCATAAAATCTGAGCAATCCGCGAAATTCTGAGTCACTTTATGCGTTTCTCCTCTCACAACCGAACCAATTCCCATATGTGTAAAATCAGGTTCCAGGATATTTTTTCTGTGCCGAGGACTCTCCATCCATCCTGCAACAATTCTTTTCGCAAGAGAATCAGGATCCTTTTTAAAAAGGAAAGGAATAAGGTTTCCAATATCTTCCGCTACATTCTCACCAACTTTTAGAATTGGTAATCCTGAATTATAAATTCGCTGTGACGAAGTTTTGTTAAGTATATTTGAAGAACCATGAGAAAGATAATTTTCCCCTAACATTTCATGCGAATGCTGCCTTGCAGCAATCCTTAGCCTATAGTCTAATTCTAAACTTCTCAAACCCCTTTTTTCGCGTTCTATGTTAGTGAGCTTGAATATAATATTCTCAAGAGTATCAACGCCCTTTATTTCCGGATAAAGCGAAACCAGCTTTGCTGTTGTATCCAAGAGAGCATCTACACGAACTTCTGTCATTGATAGAGCTAAAACAAATATAACAAAAGGCATATTAACCTCTTATTACATCCTTTATTATCATCAATCTTGAATTTTTTTCCCGTTCTCTTTCTTCAAGTTTCATATTTATTTCCCGCACTGAACTTTCAATTTCGGGAATCAATATATATTCAAGAGCGTTAACCCTGCGCCTTGTTTTATCCATCTCTTCTGCTAAAAGAATAATTCTTTTTTCTAACTCAGCCATTTTTATCAATCTATCAAAGACTTTCATTAAACTTTTAAGCGCAACATCAAGCGAGGAAGAAGTCATCGCGAATCCATAGGAAACTATCTCACCCTTCAAACTTTTTTGATATTTTGGAAGTGGAACATTCATAACTTTTTCCACATCCACCGATAACTCGATATCGGTATCAAGCATTAAAAAAGAGCCTTCAAAGATATTTTTATCCTGGTAAGCCCTCGCAAGAAAAAACTGCTTCAAAGCTTCCGCTAGCTGCTCTTCTACTTCTTTTCTCATAGAAGAAAGTTCATTGATGGTTTTCTGGAGTATTCTGAGAAGCTCATCCTGCTTCTGCTTTAATAATTTATGTCCTCTTTTCGCGATATTCAGCCGCTTTTTAAGATTGAGCAGCACCATTCTCGTCGCGTTAACCTGCATTGCCATACCTTATACCCTCCCCGAATCGGTCATTATACTTAACAAACTGGTATTAAAACACGCGGGCATTGAAGATGCTTTTGAAAATGAAATATCAAAATTTAAAAAGCAAAATGACAGATTAAAATGCAAAATCATCCCCTCGCCACCTAAAAAAGTATTTGTGCTATTCGTGTAATTCGTTGTTTCTCTTATTTGGAGTGGTGAAGGGATTCTGTATTCTGACTTCCGGCTTCTGAATTCTTTGTTAAAATTTTCCATTTTGATATTTAATATTTGCATTTCAACAATTATACCAAATCAATATTGTTGTAGTTACTTTTTTTCACTTGCTTTTTCATTAGCTTTAGGACTTTCAGTATCTTCCTTCCCGCCGAATTTTGCAAAATATTTATCCAGATATTCATCCCGGATTCTTTTTAACTCTTTTCTGGGGAATATAGAAAGAAGTTTCCAACCCAAATCAAGAGTTTCTTCCACGCTTCTATTTTCATACTCGCCCTGACTAACGTATTCTGCCTCGAATCTGTTCATAAATTCAAGATATTTTTTATCCATTTCTGAAAGAGCCGCTTCACCGAGAATTACTGAAAGTTCTTCGGCTTCCTTGCCCCTTGAATATGCGGCATACAGTTGATTATACAGGTCAGCATGGTCTTCTCTGGTTTTACCTTTACCTATACCTTTATCTTTAAGCCTTGAAAGTGAAGGCAAAACGTCAATTGGAGGCGAAACACCTTTTCTTTCAAGAGAACGCGAAAAGATAATCTGCCCTTCGGTAATATAACCGGTAAGGTCAGGAATCGGATGTGTTTTATCGTCTTCCGGCATCGAAAGAACAGGCATCATAGTTATAGAACCCTTATTTCCTTTTATTCTTCCAGCTCTCTCATAAATGGAGGAAAGGTCAGTATAAAGATATCCGGGATAACCTCTTCTCCCCGGTACTTCTTTCCTGGCAGCCGAAATTTCTCTTAATGCTTCACAGTAATTCGTCATATCGGTTATAATTACAAGCACATGCATTTCAAGATCGAATGCAAGATATTCAGCAGCAGTCAAAGCAGCTCGCGGAGTAGATATTCGCTCAATTGCCGGGTCATCAGCAAGATTTAAAAACATAACTACTCTTTCCAGAGCACCGGTTTGTTCAAAATCGTTTCTAAAGAACTCAGCTTCTTCAAAAGTAATTCCCATGGCAGCAAATACAACAGCAAAGCTCTCTTCTGAACTTAAAACCTTAGCCTGCCTGACTACCTGCGCTGCAACTTTATTATGAGGTAGCCCGGAACCCGAGAAGAATGGGAGTTTCTGCCCTCTGACAAGCGGATTCAAGCCATCTATTGTCGAAACGCCGGTTTGAATAAACTCATTTGGGTATTCTCTGGCATACGGATTAATTGGTTCTCCGTTAATATCCCTTCTCTTTTCGGGCAAAATCGGAGGACCACCATCCATAACCCTTC
>Ga0307438_1001797_pt1 | contig 13135 bp, 23 predicted proteins | sample SalMarWE160110MG_FD_202144 | JGI IMG/M metagenome (GOLD analysis project Ga0307438, IMG submission 202144) | Salt marsh sediment microbial communities from the Plum Island Ecosystem LTER, Massachusetts, United States - WE1603-110 | ecosystem: Environmental > Aquatic > Marine > Intertidal zone >... | reverse complement strand
ATGCTGATGCCCGGGCGATGGGTTCATGCCCTGACCGCACTCTTGCCATTGATCAAGGTGGGGGGCGGGGTAGAGCGATTGGTACAATCAATGACGGGTGCTCCCCTACCGGAATATCAGGCAGAGAGGGCACCGTGGGATGTATTGTCTCGAACTGCGGGCGTGAAGTTTCGGCCCTATGATGTGGAATATTACAAGGAAAACGCGCTACAGGAACGTTTACGCAATCTCAAGGGGCTTACCAATCTAACGGAGGCGAATATACCATAATGATTTATATTTATATATTACGTAATAAAATATCCAGTCCTCTGCGGGGTCGCAAATTATCAGAAGAAACAAAAGAAAAAATGAGACTTGCATATAGGCGGAGATTATATTGTGAACAAAGGGATGTTGCCTAAAGAATATTATCGCGATCAGAATGGAATGCATCCTATTTTTGTGTCACCTTCTGATATAGATAATCTTGCTATAGATATAGACAATCTTGCCGCAGATATAGATGATCTTGCCGGTGTGGGGCGTACCACGGAAACGGTCAAGGGCAATGCCGATAATATTGCCACCAAAGCTGATGATTCAGCGGTTGTTCATAAGACTGGTGATGAAACAATTGCGGGCGTCAAAATATTTTCTGATCGTTTTATTGGAGCTGCACCACTTATGCATATTGAGGATCAGAAATCGTCTGGCACGGGCGGAGGTACATTCACCCAAGGCGATTGGCGCACCCGCGATCTGAATACAGAAATCACAAATGAAATCACCGGGGCTTCACTTGCCAGCAATCAAATTACTCTTCCTGCTGGTACTTATGAAATAAGTGCAAATGCCTCAACCTATGGTGTAAGCAAAAATATGAGTCGCTTGCAAAATATAACCGATGGCACTACGGCATTGTGGGGAACATCCATACGATCTCTTTCCAGTATGAATGCGAGTAGTTATTCGTTTATTTTGGGAAGAATTACAATAGCTGATAGTAAAGTCTTTGAAATACAACATCGATGCGAATCTACCCGAACAACTACTGGATTTGGACTTGCCGTAGGCGGGGCCTTTGCCGTGGATCATGAAACCTATACACAGATTTGGATCAAGAAAATAGGATAATAATATGAAGCGCAAAAAACACGTTTGGTGGTTGACCCTTCTGCTTCGTTTCCGGCGTTTCGCCCAGGATACTACAAACATGATTATCCAAGTGAACAATAACGTACTTGGCCTGCAGACACGCATAGACAATCACATCTGTCACAGACTCAATGATCAAGATGTGCGGCTGGAACACATAGAAACCAAGATTGACATCATTACTAAAATAATCACTCCTCCTCAATCTTAGAAATCTATCAAAAAGTTTACTTTTACCCTCTAATCTATTAATATATCTCTCAGGTGATAGATTATGAGCATATCAGAAGAGAATATCAAAATCGCTTATCTGACGCCCAATCAATATAGCAGGCCGCGTAGGGCTTTGAATAAGGTCAAGGGTCTGGCTCTTCATTGGGTTGGGAATGCCGGAACCAGCGCCATGTTCAATCGCAATTTCTTTGAAGAGCGCAAAAACGGCAAGCTCGGCTATGGATCGGCACATTACATTATCGGATTGGGTGGGGAGATTGTACAATGTATTCCCCTGGCCGAAATGGCTTATCATGTGGGAGCAGATGAATATACTCCCTATGCTCTGGGGAAGTTTGGAATCTATCCCAACAATTGCACGATCGGTATTGAGTTTTGCCATATAGATTGGTTTGGCAAATATACACAAGAAACCATAGATTCCGCTATCGAACTGTGCACCGATCTCTGCGATCACTTTGATCTTGAACCATTGGACGACATTACCACGCATCATGCTATCACCGGCAAGCTATGTCCCAAATGGTTTGTGGTACATCCGGTGGATTTCGAGGGATTCAAGCAAAATGTTCATCGTAGGTTTGTCGGGAGATCCATATAGTGTCAGGGATAACCTCCGATAAACGTGCCGCTGAGATCGTCACTTATGCCCTGCAATATGGCGATAAACTGGCCTGTGAGGATTTTTCCCTCACTCCCGAAACTTTGGCCCGATACAAACGTTTGCATAAGAATGCCGATCCGCAGTTCATGGTAACTGCTACTCTCAAGAAAATCCAGGAACAGTATTCCGAGAAAGAACTGCAGGCGATCGCCAAGGGTGGGCGGATCATGCCCGGACAGCAACGGGTTCCAATCATTGATTTTGGTGGGGAATGCATAACATTCGGATTTATGACTGATACCCACACCGGATCAATCTACTTTCAAAAAGAATGGTTGGAAATGGCATTCCGCGAGTTTGAGAAAGAAGGAGTGCAATTTATCGCCTTTTCTGGTGATTTGACAGACGGTCTAAGCAATCGCCCGGATCATATCTATGAGCTTACTCATATTGGATATGAAAGACAAAAAGAACATGCTACGGAAATGTTTCTTCCGTGGAAGAGACCTATCTATATGATCTCTGGGAATCACGATCGGTTCTATCTCAAAAATGGTGGGGCTAATATCGTATCTGATGTTTGTGCGGAGATCGGCGGTGAGTTCCTTGGACATGATGAGGGTGATATCAACATAAATGGTATCACTATCAAACTCTGGCATGGCGAGGATGGTTCGAGCTATGCAACATCCTACAGGCTCCAGAAAATCGTTGAAGCGTTTACTGGCGGGGAGAAACCGCATATTTTACTGGCCGGACATACACACAAGCAGGGATACTTCTTCGAACGCCATATCCACGCATTCTCTGGGGGCTGCATGAGTAAGCAAAGTCGCTGGATGCGGAGCAAACGATTAGCCGCACATACTGGATTCTGGGTCATTCGCTTCTGGGCAAATAAGGGATCAGTAAGCAAGATTCAATCGACATTTTATCCATTTTATGCATGAGGAAAAGAATATGTGGAAAAAGATTCAGGCTTCGATTTTGATAGCTCTGGCCGTGTGCTTGGTCATGTTCACCGTTTCTGGGGTTATATCGCAGGAACGCATAGATTATGCCAGTGAAATCGAAATCATTCTTCGACCGTTTGTGAATCAATTGGGACCGCCCACGGAAATACAGATCGGTACATCGGTCTGCATCAAATGGGGTAGAAATGTATTGATGCTCAACCGGGATAGAACTGGCCATTGGGAGATTGTCGGTCTATATACCGAGAGCAATAGTAAAGCTCCTTCCTTATTTGCTGTTCTATTGTCACAGGGAATAGAAGAGCTCCGAGGGCAAGGTGCATTCAATCGTCCAACAGATATTTGGGGTAATCCTCTCCCCAGAGAGGCAATACACCCGGAAAGGAGAGAAGAATGAATTGTGATAAGGTTCAATGGTTTTCGGCAAAACAGCTTTCTATCAGTGCAAGCATTTGTCTCAATCGATGGTTTTTGGGTTTTGAAATCCATGATTGGGGCGAGGGTTTTGATTTCTGTATCGGGCCAATCAAAATTGAATGTGAATTGATCAATATAACATGAAAGCAATCAAGCTCGTTCAATTCGGCAGCACCGTAGCTATTCTGATATTCCTGGCCTATATCCTGATCATGGGATGTCTGGTGATGCTCGGGGCGGAATGCGTAGAGGGTAATATGGCTGATCTCATGCAGCAATGTATGATGTTTGCTCTATTCGTAGGACCGGAAAAAATCGCGGCCTTCTTCGGGCCGATGCTGAAAAGGAAACAGGAGAATGGGAAGTGAAAAGAAATGGTGGCCCAGGCTCATCCTGGTGGTCGTTCTTTCTGCTGCTGTTATTGGTGGTGGGGCTTATGTTTTCCACCGTTTTGATGAGCTATTCGCTCGATCAGAGCCAGACAGTCAACGAGTTGAAGGAGATATCAATGCAGTTTCAGAAGGCGTTGACGCAGGTCGAGATAGCCTTGGACGACTTGGAGAGGGACTTGAGGATATCGGAGACAGCTCTGAGAGGATCGAAGCAGGAATTGAGAGGGCTGAGGGCCGAACTTGAAGCTCGAAGTCGTGAAATTGAAGAAAGCCTGGGCAGAATCCACGATGCAGCAGAACGAGGCCGAGCGGCAATTGAGCTTGGTAAATCGGCGAATCGACAGCTTGAGGGACTCATTCAACGACTACAGGACAGCATCGGAGAAGAGAATCCGCAGCCTTAAGTGCCAGCGAAACGTGGCGATCGGGGGAGGAATCATACTCATCTTGCTTGCCATATTCTTTCTGTAAATGACACATATTAGTTTATTTACTGGTATTGGAGGAATTGATCTTGCAGCGGAATGGGCAGGATTCGGGACAATCGCACAAGTCGAGCGGGATTCCTATTGTCTCCGGGTGCTCGAAAGACACTGGCCCCATGTCCACCGAGTCTCAGACATCAAAAGCTTTCCTGACCGAGACTATGGGGCAGTTACCCTTGTTTCCGGAGGATTCCCCTGCCAGCCATTCAGTACAGCCGGGAAGCGAAGAGGCAAGGATGATAACCGTTATCTCTGGCCGGAGATGTGGCGAGTTATTGCAGAAATTAAGCCAGCTTGGATTGTTGCTGAAAACGTTGCTGGTCTCACCTCAATGGCGCAGTTCGATAGTCTACCTAAGTTGGGATTATCGGCAGGTAATCAATACCGTATCGGAGACATTTATCGTAGAACAGGATCCGGTATCCTCAGAATTATTCTGGAAGAGATTGAATCGCTCGGATACGAAGTCACGCCGTTTCTTATTCCAGCTTCGGGCGCGGGTGCCAACCATGAGCGAAAGAGAGTATTCATTGTGGCTCACTCCTCGGGCCAACGAACCAGACGAAGATCCGAAACAGTTTGTCAAACGGATGGGCGACCGAACGGAACGATGTGCGGGAAGCCTATCGGCGCAAGTAAAGATGTGGCCCACGCCGAGAGCCAGCGCTGCACATGGCCCATCAGCACGGGAAATAGCGGCAGGCAATCCGAAGGAACGTTTGGAGACAGCAGTTATGTTACCAATGCCACAAGCAGGGGCGAACAATCTGGCGGCACACAACGCAATGTCGGGAGATTTCAAGACAAAACTATGCGAGGGGCTGGAAATGCCAATTACTGGCCAATTGAACCCAACGTGGGTCGAGTGGCTCATGGGGTTCCCCATCGGGTGGACCGACTTAAAGGATTAGGAAATGCGGTTGTACCACAGCAAGTCTATCCAATCTTGCAAGCAATAGCATGTATCCAAAAAGCACATAAGCCGCTGTAGCCCAGAGTAGAGCGACTGCCTTGTAAACAGTAGGCCGTAGGTTCAAACCCTACCAGCGGCTCAAACAACTGGCGGTCAGGGTATACCAAGACATGGTGCCTGTCGAATCACCATTGAGGGAGTCCCGCCTTAAATCCCATAAAGTGTCGGCCAGTTGGCCCAGGGTGCAGTATCGGCCTGTTCCCCTGGGCTTCATTTTGTATCTAATATGTACATGAAAAATCAACGCAATTATCGGCAACTATCGTTTGATGTATACAAAATACACAACGATAGTAAAAAGTCCTTGCACTTTCTCCTGCAATAAAATGTCTAATTATTCTGATAAATACCAACTATTGCTTGATTGATCGCACGTTTCCCAAGCTCGTGACGGGGGTTCGATTCCCCTCGCTCGCTTTTTAATTCCTTACAATATAAAGACCCCCAGCCCATAAAATATTTTTCAGAAAATGCTTGAAAAATTGCACCCAAAGTGTTACCTTTTCTATCAGGTGAGGAGGTCAATATGAAACACATTATCTTGATCATTCTCTTGGTAACGCTATGTGCGCCGATCTTTGGGGAGGAATTATCCCTTGGTGGATTGGACGGTAGTAGTTGGGATGTCTACTTTGCTCGTCCGGTATGGCAAAACAATCATTATCGCCCCTATGCTTATGCGGAGAATGCGGCAGTGATATTCGGGAGGGATGGATTCACTTTTACTTCATATGATCAGTCAATCGTCAAATCCTATCGCTACAAGCTCTATGTTGGAATGCGGCAGATCCGGGCATTCGATGATCAGGGTACATTGCTTTGGGTTTGGTACTATGAGCATCCCCATGCCGATATCATCATCATGGCCGCATGGTGCCCTACCTGCGAAACCGAAGATGAAGATATGCTGACAATTTTACTGAGGCGAAAATGATTATATTTGATGATTTGATAGGTGATCAATTAGATCCACCAGATCCACAAAAGATAATTGAATTGTGGAGCAAAATCCGGCTTGATTTTAATCTTAAGGTCAAAACAATCTATTTGAAAAATGGTTGGACTATGACAGTAATGAGGCCCAAAAATGAAACGCCAAATCCTTTATCGAAAGCGCGGTGATATCTGGTACTACAAGTTTGCCGATGAGACTATCTACCATTCTACCGGCAAAACACAACGGGCCAGGGCCGAGGAATATGTAGAAAGACATACTCCCAAGGGTGATGATATTACCCTGGGAATCTATTTGCAGCCATACTACATCTGGGATCAATGCCCACTGGTAGCCTATCGTACCAAGCACCGAGGATCTATGGGCCGAGAACATGCCAGGGCGCAACGCTCCCGGCTCGATCGCTATGTCATGAAGCATGAGATTGCCCAAAAGAAACTCCATGAGCTGCGGCGCAGAGATATCCTCGATTGGCTGACTGATATTGAGCGGGAACACGGGGCCGGGGCCGCCAACAACGCCCTCGGTGCCCTCAAGGCTTGCCTGCGCCATGCGGTATTCCGGGAGGATATGGACCGGGATGTGATGTTTGGGATCTCCCCGCTCAAGATAGAACGTCAGGAGCGTGGTATTCTTACTCCCAAGGAACTGCAGAAGATGTTCTACGAAAAGGAATGGTGGAAGCATCCCCGGGAGCGCGTAGCCCTGATGCTCGGGGCTTTCGCTGGCCTGCGCCGGGGGGAGATTTTGCTCCTTCGATGGGGGGATGTCAATTTCGGCGAGGGATATATCACTGTGCGGCAATCCTGGAAGAGCTGGAAAGAGAAGATCATCGGTCCTCCCAAGTGGGGGAAGGAGCGAGTAGTACCGATGATGGATATCCTGAAAACGGAGCTTTTCCAGTTCAAGGAAACTGTGCGCTGCGGGAAAGATGATGATTGTATCGTGGCCTGGGATGATGGATCTTGGGTAAGTCCGCGATCGATCGGATGGTGGATGGATGCCGCTATTGGAGCCGTGGGCATAGACAAGAAAGAACGCTGCCTAACGCCACATTCTCTCCGTCATACTTTTATCACCTTCCTGGAGCAAAGCGGTCTGCGGGAACTCTCCATTCAGGCAATCGCCGGACATACCGATGCCAGAACGACAAGGGGGTATATCCATTTCGATCCTTCCCATCTGGTGGGCGAGATCAAGAAAGTTTCCGTCCTTCCGGCTCCATCATCCTGAAATACGCATCTACCGGAATATCCAATATGCCCTGGTGAATGAGGGCCATTGCCGCCCTGCAAATAGTCTGCATTTGTGCTCTATGCCGTTCTGATAGGCTGGTGTAGGTTTTTACCATTTGCTGTACGGTATCGGGTAGACTTTCGAGAATCATTTTCTCTTCGCCAGTTACCAATTGACGCACCTGTACTTCTAATGCATCCGCGATTTTCACTGCATCATCCACCCGGGGCAGGGTATTCCGCACATACCAGTTATTGATCCGTCCGAGCGAAACACCTGACTTCTCCGATAGCCAGGGGCGGCGCTCCCCTTTGACCGCCAGGGCCTTGTCTACTTCTTTCCAGAATACGTTTTCCATTGCTTGTACCCCCTTTATCGCAATAAGATTTGTATCACTTGTTTGTGTTTATATCTTAATATATATGCATTTCTTATCAAAAGCAAGCATTTTTTCCTTTTCCCTGAAAAAAGTGTTCGAAAAACCTTAATTTTATCTAAAGAAATTGACTTTTGCCATAAGGTAGAGTATCTTATGAATGTAAATCTATCATATGTGATTTTTTGTAGCGTCGGGGAGGATCAAATGTATCAATTGCTGACCGTTAAAGATATTGCTGGAATGCTCCGCTGTAGCGTTTATCAGGTATATCGCCTTGCTACGAAAAAGAAGATACCCCACATGAAGGTGGCGGGTGGGGCAATCAGGTTCGATCCTACCGAAATCCAGCACTGGCTGGCAAAGCAAAAAGTAGAGTTGTCAGCATGATCTTTGAGTTCCGAAACAAATCCAACGATACAGACGAAGTATTTCTCGATGCCCATACCAAAGCGGAGGCCCGGGAAAAGCTGCGGGCCATGCTGCAGAAAGATGGGCGCAATGCATCAGACTATAAGGAGGTAATTTATGGAGTTTCCCCAAGCAAAAATCATTCTGGATAGATCGCGGGCCAGTAAGGAAGAATGGCTGGCACTGCATGATCAGCATATTGGCGCATCAGACGCCGGGGCAATAATGGGTCTGTCGTCATATCAAACCCCATTGTCTACCTATATGACTAAGAAGGGCCTTCGATCGCATAAAGAAGAAACGGATTTCATGCGATGGGGGAATCTCCTGGAAGATTTGATCCGCCGAGAGTTTTCGAAGGATTTTGCAGAGAAGGAAGAAAACAAAACTGTCCATGTGTTTGAATGTCTCTGCATGTATGAAAGCGGAGAGAATCCCTTCATGTGTGTAGATCCAGATGGTTTTGTGACTCTCGAAAATAATGGAATAGAAGAACATGGCCTTCTTGAAATCAAGACAACCACATCCAGGCAGAAGAAATACTGGCAGGATGATAGCGTACCGGATTCATACTATGCCCAGGCACAACATAGTATGTATGTTCTGGGCCTTCCCTTCACTCTAATGGTTTGCCTCATGGATAAATCCTTAATCTGGCGCTACGTGCCCCGCAAAGAAGGTTTTATCCAGGAAATGATCAAGATCGAAAAACATTTTTGGGAAGAGTTCATGCAAAAAGATAAGATGCCTGGACCGTCCGGTCAGGAAATCGATACCGATCTGCTGTTGGATTATTTCCCGCGACAGGAAGATGTGACGGTGGATCTCGGAAGCTCGGGAGAAGTCGAGCGATACTTGCAGCTCAAGGAGGAAATTGAAATCAGGAAAAAAGAACAAGAGCTGATGAAACAGCAGATCATAACGAAAATGGGAGTGGCATATCGGGCTGTCGCGGGACCGCATAAGGTAACTCGCGTGACATATGAAAGGCCGGTGTTCGAGGAAGGGCGATTGAGAATTGAACATCCCCGGCTTTATCAACGTTATCTCGGAACTACTACCGTGGATTTTCCACGAATCTCATAGGGGAGGAATACATGACCAAGAATGATATCGAGCAGCAAATCATTTATCTCGACAGTAGAATCGATGACCTCAACAAAGTCATTGATCTGCTAAAAGAAATTAAGCATCCAGAGGAATGCCCTGGCTACGTGGTTATCTGTAGCGCCGCAGAACTTAACATCAGGATCAAGAATATGGATGAACTACATCAAGCCAGAAAGTTTCTGCGTGATGAGTTTGGTTCATGGAAAGATGAACTCAGTACTATTTGGGTAGTATCCGGTGCCCACGCATCATGGTATGGCAAAATCGGGGAAGTCAGAATATGCATTTGGCTATCTTGCGATCCAGGGGATTTCCCCGAACAACTCAAGAAGGATGGCTGCAGCTTTCAAATGGTCAGTCGGGAAGAACTGGCCTATGTCTGTGAGAAAAGGAACGGGTGACATGAAAGAATATCCCAAGATTGAATCGTTATACAATCGGGATGAACGAACCCACAAGTTCAAAGTGGGGGAATATCGTTTACCCGAGTTTCAATACCTTGCCAAGAATGATTGGCTATTCACGGAAAAGGTGGATGGGACCAATATTCGGATCGGGTGGGATGGAGAACAAATCAGGATCAATGGCCGAACGGATCGAGCACAGATCCTCGTATTCTTACTGGATCGGCTCGTTGAATTATTCCCCGCAGGGAAATGTCAATCCATTTTCGATGCGCCCGTTTGTCTGTATGGAGAAGGATATGGCGCAAAGATTCAGAAGGGCGGGGGGAACTACAAATCCGATGGTGTGGACTTTGTTCTGTTTGATGTGCGGATCGGTGAGTGGTGGTTGAAATGGGAAGATGTATTCGATATTGCCACGAAACTCGGAATTGTCATTGTTCCGGTTATCGGCGAGGGGCCACTATCCCTGGCAGAGAAAATTGTCAGTGGGGGATTCAATTCAGCATGGGGCAATTTTCCTGCCGAAGGTTTAGTATGTAGACCCAAAATCGATCTCCTTCAACGAAACGGACAGCGCATCCTCACCAAACTTAAAACAAAAGATTTTGGAGGTACATCGTGAAAGCGTCTGGAAAAGGGTCTACAACCGTTGCAAAAGATGCAGCGAAGAATATGCCTACTATGGATCTGACCACCTATTTGCTCAAGAACCGGGATCAGATTGACAAGGTAAAGCCCAGGAACCTTTCGACAGAAAGATTCATCAAGATTGTGGCCCGTGCAGTCTATACCAATCCGGCATTGGCTGTATGCAATTTCAGGAGCATTTTCATGGCTGCCCTACAATCTGCTGAACTCGGGCTGGAACCCGGGGGGGTGCTCGGACATGCCGCGTTGGTTCCCTATAAGGGGAAGGCGGTTTTTCAGATCATGTATAAGGGCCTGCTCGTTCTTGCCCATGCCACCGGACAATTCAAGATGATAGATACCTGCGAAGTCTACGAGAATGACAAGTTTAAATATCATCTTGATTTCGAACCTACCTTCATCCACATACCAGCAGATGGTGAGCGTGGAAAGGTGATCGGATATTATGCCTTCTTCGTTCTGGCGGGCGGTGGGAAAAAGTTCATCTACATGACCAGAGAGGCCGTAGATGCCTGGGCGAAACGATATAGCAAGGCGTATGACAAGACTGATTCGCCCTGGCAAAACTTCTTTGATGAAATGGCAAAAAAGACCGTTCTCCGCAAGGTGCTGAAAATGGCTCCTCTGCGGGTTGAATTGCCTGTGGATCAAGAGGATATCGACGCCTACGGACTCACTCCCCACTATACTACCCCCGAAGATACGATTCCGGGTGATTATGAGGAAGTCGAGAAAGATACTGATAAATCCGCCCAAAGTCAAACATCGGAAACTGAATCTCAGGGGGAAGATATTCAGGGGGGTGCGGCGGAAGATAAACAAAAAGACGCCCAAAGTCAAGGGATTGGGGCAGAACAGCAGGAGATTTGGTAAATGAGTGAATTGAAATCAAATCATGGTGGAGTATCAATCAGTTTCTCGGGATTGCTGACCGTGGCATTCATCGTTCTGAAACTTACTCATGTTATTACTTGGAAATGGATATGGGTATTGGCACCGCTGTGGGTTGGAATACCATTTGCGGTGTTATTGTGTGTGGCAGTTATTATTGCTGCTATTATTGCTGCAATATTGGATTCATGAAAATCAGCGGCGCTGTGAATCGTCACCCTAAAAGGGTATTTGGGAGCGGTTCCATCGAGGGAAGGGCAAAGAGGGAAGATCAGGGCGTAATGATCGACGTGTGGACAATTGTAGATGCCTTCGGGGCAGCGCTGCTTATTTAGGAGGGGATTGCCTCCTGGACGCTACTGGACGCAGTGTGCATATCAAAGAGCAACAAGCCGGTGGAAGGCCGGTACATAGGCGCGAGAATGCGGGCACATTAGAAGCAACGCGCAGCTTCTTACCAGCGGGGTTCGACTCCCCGCGCGTCCAATAGCCGGGGAGCCAAGCGGGACGGCTTAGCCGATGGGACCCGCGAGCCCCGCACGGTGTTACGGCCCGGCGGGGCAAACCCGGCTTAATAAGCTGGTATTCCGCCATGCGCGGTAGTCCAGCGAATGCACAAAGATAACCTGTCCTCTTGTCTTTGTTGCAAGTACACACTCTATTGGTCTAACGGTAAGCGAAAATGTTGGTACGATTTCGAAAGCGATTCTCATTCTCCCCCGGGCAGGCGGGGGTATTCCCTGGAGTAATGAATGCAAGAACAATATCAATATGATAAATGCTTATGGGCACAGATTTGGTTCTTGGATCATGGAGAGGGCTGCAATGCCAGTAATGAATACTTTGTCCAATTTCTCAATGTTTGTCTAAACACTGTGAGCAATTCCTTAAAAAAATTATCTGATCTCAATTTAATTTATTCGCCGGGTTTTAGAAATCGTAGAAAAATCTGGAAAAGTTCTATCGATTTTGGGAGAGTACATTCCCAAAAATTGGGAGAGTACATTCCCAAAAATTGTGGTCCCATAGTACCTGTTAATAAAGACGGTAGTGGAAATGGCAATAGTCCTATATATATAGATAATACTGTTAGTAGAAAAACTAAAGAGAAAGATATATTGTCCGGCAAGCCGGACGGTGAACCTATTTCTTTCGAAATTGGATCAAGAGTAATCGTCAAACTGCTCAATATTTTGGCTGAAACTCATTTCCGGGAAGATGCCAAGGGTACGCGTACTTTAATTGCCGCGAGAGTTAAGGATGGCGCTACACTCTTAGATTTCGAGAAAGTAATCAAAATCAAGGTTGAGCAATGGGCGGATGATGAGAAGATGGTTGGATATCTCCGGCCCGAGACTCTTTTTGCCCGCAATCATTTCGAGAGCTATCGAAATGAATACGAGGTTAAATACGATCGTGATTAAGGCAAGTAAGATCCTACGTGGTCATGTTCTGACTGCAGAAAAGTTTGCTCTCAATCAGAAAACCTTGCACGATCGATTGGCAAAGGCGAATGCGCCGCAGTTGATGCTGCAGCTAATCAAGGTGGAAACACTCGGGGGGAATTGTCCTAAGTGTGACAAGCCCTGGAAAAAGATTGAAGTAAAAAATGAATGTGCTGATTATACATATTATGATCCTGATTGCAAATGCTTCCCGCGATGTCATGGATGCGGCACATCTTTCCATCGGGAATGGGCAATGGAGGAAAGGGATTTTACCAAATGCCAGAGCTGTGGATATTCTTCCACCCCTATTTATGGACGGCAATGTAGAAAATGCTGGCACTGGTTTTTGACGGAAGATCCGGCAAGCGATCGGCACGTAATATGTGATAGCTGTAAAAGACCAAGGCGCAGATCTGAAACTGGTCAAAAAATAGATA
>Ga0307438_1001796_pt1 | contig 13138 bp, 13 predicted proteins | sample SalMarWE160110MG_FD_202144 | JGI IMG/M metagenome (GOLD analysis project Ga0307438, IMG submission 202144) | Salt marsh sediment microbial communities from the Plum Island Ecosystem LTER, Massachusetts, United States - WE1603-110 | ecosystem: Environmental > Aquatic > Marine > Intertidal zone >... | reverse complement strand
AGCTGTAACCTCCGTTTATTTCCGGTAAGAGTTCGGAATAGACGAATGAATTAGTTTTTTGCTCAATGATAAAGTTTTTTTTAGCTCTCAGATATATCGGACTTTTTTTCAATCCCATTTCTATCGCATCTTCTAACGTCACATTAAATGCGAACAATAATAAAACAATCACATCAACCTCCTTCGATTTTACCGTCTCTTATTTTGATAATTTTTTCTGCTTTTTCCGCAAGTTCTTTCTCATGAGTTATCATTATGATTGTTTTTCCGGTTTTATATAGTTCCTCAAAAATTGATATTATGGATTCTCCCGTTTTGGTATCCAGGTTGCCCGTCGGTTCATCGGCAAGAATGAGATTCGGTTCGCCAACAAGCGCTCTTGCGATAGCGACCCTCTGGCGTTCGCCCCCTGAGAGTTCTGTCGGAAGATGATTTTTTCTTTGTTTCATACCGACTTTCTCTAAAGCTCTCACAGCCATATCGTTTCTTACTTTTTCGGTTGTATCCCGATAAAGAAGAGGCAGCTTTACATTCTCAAGAACATTTTCCCGTGGCAACAAATAAAAGAACTGGAAGACAAATCCTATTTCTCTGTTTCTGAATGCGGAAAGCTGGTCGTCGGAATAAGTCGATACTTCTTTCCCTCTATATAGATATTCACCACTGGTAGGTAAATCCAGACATCCGAATATGTGCAGGAGAGTTGATTTACCGGAACCGGAAGGGCCTATAATGGAAATGAATTCTCCCTCCTTGACTTTAAGTGAAATATTCTTGATGGCTTCTACTTTTTCTTCTCCCATTTCGTATTCTTTTTTTACATTTTTTGCTTCGATTAGTAACTTACTCATAGCGCAAACACTCCACAGGTTTTAAGTTTGCCGCTTTTCTTGCGGGGAAATAACCGGAAAAGATTGAAATCACCAGAAGAACAATAACGGTTATTATTGGAATCTCGCCCGACAGCGTAGGTTTACCGATAAATTCGAATATACCCACTTCAGGAATAAAAGAACAAAGCCATACCAGTGAAAAACTAAATAGAAGACCCACAGTTCCGCCAATCGCCGACAGCAGAAGTGATTCTAAGAGAAATTGTCTCAAAATATCGTTCTTCGTCGCCCCAACGGAACGTTTTACTCCGATTTCTCTGGTTCTCTCGTCAACTATGAAATACATAATATTAGCAATTGCAGCTCCGGCAATCAGCAAAGTCATAGCTCCCACAATGGTCAGGAAATATTCGATTCCCTTCATTGCCTTATCCGTCATTCTTTCCTGTTCTGCCACATCCCAGGTTCCCAGAGCTTCTTTGTCTTCAGGGTCAAATTTGTATTTTTCTCCAAGTACCTTGCTAATTTCTGCCTGGGCTTTTTTTGATAGATCGGCAGACACAGGCAGGTAAACCATATTGTTTATGTAGAGCCAGCCGTACATCGTTTTAAAAGTCGAGTAAGGAATAAAAACTGCTTGCCTGTCGCTGCCGGAGTAAGAGTTGTTCTGTATTTTTTTCTTCATTACGCCTATAACTGTAAAGGGTATGCCGTTAAGAAGTACCCTTTTGCCGACAGCTTCTTCATCGCCGAATATTTTTTCCTTTTCTTCATTTCCGAGAAAGATAACTCTCCTTCTCTTTTCCACGTCTAGTTTGTTTAGAAATCTTCCTTTTTCGGGTTCGATAGATCTCATCATACCATATGAAGGATTTACACCACATACCTTAGCGTTCCTGAGAAGTTCTCCATATCTTATAGGCTGATTCCAGTGTATATATTCAGGGGAAGCCTTTTCAATAATATCAATTCTTTCTTTTAAAAGTTCTGCGTCTTCCGGAACAAATCTGATATTTCTGCCGATACCCAGACCTTTGTATGGAATACTTGTCTGTCCGGGCCAGAGTATACCGATATGTTCACCCAATCCCTGGAGGCCCTTTTTTACCTGTACCATAACCCCTACACCGAAAGCCATGTTAAGAACAATCGCGGTAGTTCCCCATGAAACGCCGAATACAACAAGGAAAAACCTCATCTTGTAGGCTCTAAAATCCTGCGCTAATTGAGTTAATACCCTTTTCATTTTTTTATCTCGTCCCCTTCTTTTAAACCGGTAACAACTTCTATATTTAATCCATCAGATAAGCCGATTTCAACATCCCTCTTTTCTCCGTTCGCAAGATAAACATATGTTTTTTCCTCTTCAAATTGTACCGCGCCTTCAGGGATTACAAGAACATCGTTTCGTTCGTCGATAATAATATCGGCGGTTGCCGAATAGCCTACTCGGAGAGGTTTGTTTCCCTTTTCGGTAACTATTATCTCAATATCAAAAACTGTGGCACCTTCCTTATTCCGTGCTTTCGGAGCTATAATATCTATTATTCCATAAACTTCTTCATCGGGTATAGCTCCTACTGTTATTTTTGCCTTCATTCTTTCTTCTAATCTTCCGACATCTATTTCGTCAACGACTCCTTTAAATAATAGATCTTGAAGTCTTGCAATTTGCATAAGTTCTGTACCCGGTTGATAAGAAGTAAGCGGCACAACGGGATCCCCGATGCTGACTGCCCTCGAAAGAATTGTTCCGGAAACGGGCGAACGGATTATAGCATCGAGAGAGGTACCTCCGACTTTAGCGCTGCCTTTTTCCATTAAATCTAATTGCTGTTTCGCCAGATTGTAATTGGATTGTGCTTCCTGTAAATCCTGTTGCATATTTTCGTATTCTTTATCGGATATTAGATCTTTTTCGAAGAGAGTTTGCTTTCTTCCGATGTCTTTTTTCGCGTTTTCCAACCGGATTTTTGCTACTGTGACCTCTCTTCTGACAGAGGCAAGTTCGAAAGGAGTCGGCGTAGGACTTATTTCAAAAATAGGCTCTCCCTTCTTTACAACATCACCGATTTCAACAAAAACTTTTTTCACCACTCCCGAAAAAGTCGACTTTACACTCGTCTCATACTTAACCTCGATTGTGCCGAGAGCCACCGCGACATCTCTTATATCACCTTTAGATACTTTTATAGCGGGATTTTGCTCATCACTTCCATTCCCGCGGCTGAAAGCGAACAAAAGAAATACAACCAATACGACGGACGAAGATATAAGTATAAATGTTTTCTTGCGAAACATTATTTAACCTCCTTACGCGAAATAAAATTTAATTTTGCCACATTCATCTCTTTTCCTGTTTGACGAACGCAGAAACGAAAAAGTTTCAAGCAATCGACTTTTTGTATATACAAAACTATCTCAAAAAAATTCAACATAAACCGAACCTCTTTTTTACACACTCGAAAACTACCTTTGTATTATTGAATTAATACAAAAATATTGTAATAAAATTTGTGTTATTTGTCAAGGGGTTTTCACATTTGGCTGTTAGGGTGTTGGTAAAATGGCAGGGCTATAATAGTTTGAAAAATGGTGCTAGGGTTATACTGACATAAATTAAATATTAAAAATTAAAAAGTAAAATGACATATAAAAATGCAAAGTTGTTTTGAACTAAAAGAAAAACATAATCGCCAATACGATTATTCGTACTATCTGTATTATTTGTTGTTACTGATCTTTGGTTTCGGGTTGGTTTTTAAACAACTAATAATTTTTTCTTTGTGTGCTTTGTGGTTCGATTAATTCTTTGGGGTTGTGTAGTTGTACAATTTTTGAACTTTGATTTGTAATTTTAAATTTTGATATTTGATTTTTGAATTTTAGTGACTTTGCCGCGATAGGTTCTCGTTGGTTAAAAAATGGGGGGTGCGGCTAAGACGAAAGGATTCGGGCGAGTTCGTCCATCTCCCCTTTTGTCCTTTTTTCCGTTACGGAAACAAGAAGGTGTTTTTTCCATTCTTTTTTGAATTTTCCAAGGGCAATGCCGGCAAGGTATCCGTTTTTAACCCCCCTTTTGATTGCTTTCTCTGCTCCCGCGGGTATTTCGACAACAAACTCTCTAAAAAATTTTTGTTTATAAGGAAGATTAAGGCCGGCTTTCTGTAGTTTTTCGGCAAGGTAATGAGCTTTCTGAGTTGTTTTGTTCGCTATTTCTCTTATTCCTTCCCATCCATGCAGAGCAAGGTATATTGCGGCTGCAAAAGCGCAAAGTTGCTGGTTCGTACAGATGTTTGATGTGGCTTTTTCTCTTCTTATGTGTTGCTCACGAGTTTGCAGGACCATTACGTAACCTTCTTTCTCTTTCTTGTCTATTGTCTTCCCGGCTATTCTTCCGGGCATATTTCTTATATACTTTTTGATCGAGGTGAGTATGCCGAGATGAGGCCCTCCGAGGTTCATAGGAATACCGAGGCATTGCCCTTCTGCCGTGGCAATATCCGTTTTGTATTCTCCGGGCGTTTTTAAGAGACCAAGAGAAATCGGATCAAAATGCAATATTACAATAACGCCTCTATTCCGGGCAACTCTTACGAATTTTTCTACTTCTTCAAGGTTCCCAAGGAAGTTAGGATGCTGAATCGCTATACAGGCAGTTTTAGCGTCAATTTTACTAACCTGTTCTGCATCAGTTATGCCATCTTTAAGATACAACATTTCAAATAAATAGTTACCCCCTAGATACGTTTTTATGACTTCGAGGTAATAGGGATTAATCCCTTCGGAGACAACAACTTTGTTTCTGTCTTTTTTTATTGAAAGAGCCATAAATACAGCCTCCGCGAGAGCTGTAGCTCCATCATATATAGAAGCGTTTGAAACTTCCATTCCTGTTAATTCACAAATCATAGATTGATATTCGAAAATTGCCTGGAGAGTACCCTGAGAAACCTCCGGTTGATAAGGAGTGTAAGAAGTATAGAACTCGGCTCTCCCGGTTAGATGTTTTATAGCTGAAGGTATATAGTGATCATAAACTCCGCCTCCCGCAAAAATGATTAAACCTTTATTGAGCTTTGCTGTCTCTGTCATTTCCTTTTTTATCTCCATTTCAGACAGAGGAGGAGGAAGGTTTAAAGTTTTTCTCAATTGTAAATCTTCAGGGATGGCTGAAATTAAATCCTCTATACCCTTACCTATTGTTTTGAGCATATCTTTCTGTTGTTTTTTATTTACAGGAATAAAATTCAATCTTCTTGAATTACTTTTTTATATTCGGAAGGCGCTAGCAGTGTTTCCAATTCGGCTGGATCCGACATTTGTATTTTTACTATCCAACCAGTATCATAGGGATCTTTATTTATTAATTCAGGCTTCTTTTCAAGTTCTTTGTTAATCTTTACAATTTTTCCGGAAACAGCTGCATAAAGATCGGTTACTGTTTTTACGGCTTCAATTGTAGCAATAGAATCTCCCTGGGCCACTTCTTGACCTATCTCCGGTAATTCTATAAATACAATATCCTGCAGTTCAGACTGCGCAAAGTCCGTTATTCCTTCAGCAATCCCCTCGTTTTCTTTTCTTGCCCATTCGTGATCTTCGGTATACAAAAGACCTTTCGGTATTTTTATTTCCATTTCCCCTCCATTTTTATATTTGATTTATAAATTCAGTTGCTTCGTTTCCTATCGGAACTCTTCTTTTTAATTGTTCCTTGTTTCCAGAACGGCGTCCCGGTGATTTCTCCCTCTGTAACCATATTTCTTATTTCAATTTGTACCTTTGTTCCCTCTTTATCATACGGCTTATTTATATAACCCATAGCAATGGAAGATTCTATATTCGGAGAGTAGGTTCCGCTTGTAATTGTACCGGCTTCCTTCCCTTCCACTAATATTTTATAGCCATGTCTTGGAATTCTTTTCCCCGGCACCAAAATTCCAACAAGTTTTCTTTTTATTCCTTCCTTCTTTTGCCTTAACAAAATATCTTTACCTATAAAATTTTCTTTACCTAAAGATACAACCCAGGAAAGATTTGCTTCCAGGGGAGTTGTTTCTGCTGTTATATCATTACCATATAGACAGTACCCCATTTCAAGTCTAAGGAGATCCCTGGCACCTAAACCACAAGGAGAAAGATTGTATTCTTTCCCTTCTTTTATAACTCTGTCCCATATCTTTTCGGCTTCAGTGCTTTTGCCGTAAATTTCGAATCCATCCTCGCCTGTATATCCTGTTCTTGAAAGCAAAATTTCTTCTCCTTCTATTTTTTCTTCTTTAGCATGATAGAACTCCAACTCTGAAAGGTCGTCTTTTACGGCTCCCTTTATAATTTCCTCTGATAATGGGCCCTGCACAGCAATCTGAAAATATTTTTCGCCAACATTTTGCACCTCTACATTACCTTTCTTGTGCTCACTGATCCAGTTAAAATCTTTTTCCTGGTTTGACGCATTAACTACTACTAAATATTTTCGCCCAAGATTATACACAAGGAGGTCATCTATTATCCCTCCTTTTTCATTCAGCATTACGGTATATTTTGCCTGAAAATCCTTGAGTTTAGATATATCAAATGTTACAAGCCGATTAATAAATTCTGTTGCATCGTTCCCCGTAACCTCGATTTCGCCCATATGCGACGTATCAAATAAACCTGCAGAATTACGTACAGCTTTTGTTTCATTAAATATGGAGGAATATTGCATTGGCATTCTGTAACCGGCAAAGTTTACCATAGAGGCATTTAATTCAAGGTGTTTTTTGTATAAAGAAGTTTTTCTTTCTTTCATTTTATTTTATAAATAAATTTAGTATTGCAAACTGATTAAATTTGTCAAGGCCTTGCGTCGAAAAAGTTGCCTTATGCTTAACCGAAAAGGTAGTTACCGCGATTATTCGCTTATTTTTCCGCTTTGACATAAGGGGAATAGAATTAAGAGGTCTTAACTCAACTTCTTATTTAACCGACGGGTCTTCCGGCAAATCCAATTCCTTATAAAGTTCTCTTCTGCCGCTCTTATCTCCTTCAATTATCTTTCGGGCATAAACGGCAACGTCTTTAGCATATTCTCTCGGCACACAAATAACCCCATCGCCATCTGCAACAATAACATCACCCGGGCGAACTAGTACACCTCCGCATTCTATGGGTAAATTAACCGACTCCACCTCGTTACGTCCCGGCCTTATACCACGACCTACCTTTCTCAAATAAAGAGGGATCCCTTCGGTTATAATTTCATCAGTATCTCTTGATGTCGCATCAGTTACCACCCCCACACATCCATGTAATTTCCAATTCATAATATTAAACGAACCAATAGAACCCACGTCATTATCAGAATCATCTATAACTAAAGCAGACCCTTCCCTGAGCAGAGAAACAAAAGGTTCAGAGGAAAGCTCGTTATACCAATTGCTAACCCACTTATCATATTCTTCTTCAGGCATTTTACCTGGGAGCGGTTCGTTGGCAGGCATGTATCGAACGGTAACGACTATCCCAGTAAAACGATGAGTGAAATCCTTTGTGTCCCTCCACAAAGGATGGATTTCGGGATCCATCAACCCAATATTGTGAAGACCGAAAGCATCCATACCGTCACAAACATCGGCAACCCTTAAACCCTCAAATGCTTTTAAAATTTTATTGTCTTCCTCAATTGTATATACCTCTGTTCTTATAAATCTTTTCCCATCACGTAAATCTTTTGTTTCAGCTGTCTCGGTTCCCCCCGCTTTAAGATTAAACGTTTCTAATAAAAATATAAAAACAAACAAAAAAAACCAAAAACACCTTAATTTAACCATATCTCCTCCTGAATATTTAACTGTTTCAGAAAATCTTATTAATTAACAAACATCTTTAATAACCAAAAAATACATTAAATTTTATACTTTGACCAACTTCCCAATGAAATTACTCCCCTTTTTCTTTTACCAAAGAAAAAAGCAAGATTGAAGCTAATCCCGCAAGAGATGAGCCATATGTAAAAGCCACTAAAGAACCGAACTTTTGCCATATAAAACCAAAAATTACACTCGATGGAAATGCAGCGATTCCAACTGCCAGATGATAGAAGCCGAATGCGGTTCCCTGAAATTTATCGCTAACAAGGTCACTCACAAACGCTTTTTCTACCCCTTCCGTAAGTCCAAAATATATTCCATAAAGAGCAAACAACCCCCATATATGAAAAATCCGGGAAGAAAGCCCAAAACCCAAATATATAAGTGCGTAAACAACCCAACCGCTCACTATCACTTTTCGCCTTCCAACCCTGTCAGACCACTCTCCCCCGGGTACCGAAGTTGTCATCTTGACAAAATGAAGCACAATCCAGAGAAGAGGAATAAGAGAAGTTGCAACCCCGGCATCCTTTGCTCTTAAAATAAGAAAAGCGTCGGATGAATTCCCGAGAGTAAAAAGGATAAGAATTAAAAGATAAGTCTTAAAATTTTTTGAAAGAACAGAGAACGTAAAATCTATATTTTTTGTCTTTGCTTCTATTTTCTTTTCTCTTACAAAGAAAAACACAATAAAGACAGTTATAATCCCGGGAAGTAAAGCCCAGGCAAACAGATTTTTAAGACTCATACCGAACCTTAAAAGAACTATGGCACAAACAGGGCCTATTACCGCTCCCGCATGATCCATTGCTCTATGCAAACTAAAAGCTTTCCCTTTTATATTTTCCGGGGTAGAGAGCGAGATAAGAGCATCTCTAGGCGAAGTTCTAACCCCTTTACCCAAACGATCTATAAATCTTATAACTGCAACCTGCCACCAGTATCTGCTTAAAGCAATGACAGGTCTCCCAAACGCAGCCAGGGAATAACCGATCAAAATAAGCGCTTTTCTCTTTCTTATTTTATCTGAAATCCAGCCAGAAAAAAATTTAAGAAGACTGGCAGTCGATTCCGCGATACCTTCGATAACGCCTAAAGCTCCCGCCCCAACTCCCAGAACAGAAGTAAGAAAAATCGGCAGAAGAGGATAAATCATTTCACTTGCCGCATCGTTAAGGAGACTTACAAAACCCAGAGCTTTCACATTTTTGGGAACGTCTTTAAACAATTTCATAAATTCTTTATACCCAAAAAATACTTATGTTTTATATTTAAAAAGTCAAGTGACAATCTTATACACCTACATCGAAAATTATGCAAAAAATTGCATAAAAGCTCTTTAAGGCGGTTGTCCTATATATCCTTTTATATTAATTTTTTAGAGAAAAAACAGGCAATGTGGTAAAAGTATAAATGAATAAATTTTCATAAAAAAATGAATTTTTGGCTTGACAATTAAAAAAAATAAGGTATTATAAAACATTGCCGAATATTTAGGAGGGTAAAATGAAAAAAGAAGCAAAAAAAGTAGTTCTCGCATACTCCGGAGGGCTGGATACAACTGTTATTCTTCACTGGCTTAAGAAGAACTACGGTTGCAAAGTAATTACATTTACTGCTGATCTAGGACAAGAAGATGAATTGGAGGGACTCGAAGAAAAAGCCCTTTCTTCTGGAGCCGATAAAGCTCATGTGGTAGATTTAAAAGAAGAATTCGTTACGGATTATGTTTTCCCTGTTTTAAAAGCCGGGGCAATCTACGAAGGGAGCTATCTCCTGGGCACTTCTTTCGCACGTCCAATAGCGGCAAAAAAACAAGTTGAAATAGCGGAGAAAGAAGGCGCGGATGCAGTTGCACACGGATGCACCGGAAAAGGCAACGATCAGGTACGTTTCGAATTAACATATAAGGCTTTAAATCCAAAACTAAAAATAATCGCACCCTGGAGAGAGTGGGATTTGAAGTCCAGAGAAGATGAAATAGACTACGCTAAAAAATTCGGATTACATACAACGAGTACACGAGAAAAAATTTACAGCAACGATACTAATTTATGGCATAGAAGCACGGAAGGGGGTGTACTTGAGGACCCCTGGAATGAATTTCCTAAGAATGCTTATGAATTCACAAAATCACCGGAAGATGCACCTGACGCGGCTGAAACCTTAGAACTAACATTTGAAAAAGGTATTCCGGTAGCGATCAACGGAGAAAAACAATCCCCGATAGATTTGCTGACACGACTAAACAAATTAGGCAAGAAACATGGTATAGGTATGGTTGACATGGTTGAAAATCGCCTTGTGGGAATTAAATCGCGAGGAGTTTATGAAACCCCCGGAGGAACTATACTTTACGAGGCACACAAACAATTAGAAAGCATAGTGCTCGACGCAAACACCTTACATCATAAAATGGACGTTGCAAACCTTTATGCGCGGTTGGTCTACTATGGATTATGGTTTTCCGAATTAAAGGAAGCTCTTGATGCTTTTATTGATAAAACACAGGAGAAAGTGAGCGGAGTTGTCCGATTAAAACTTTACAAAGGAAACGTAATCACATTAGGACGAAAGTCAAAGTTTTCTACGTACAGAGAGGACTTTGCTACCTTTGGAGAAGACCAGATTTACAACCAGAAAGACGCAGAGGGTTTTATAAACCTCTTCGGCTTGCAATTGACAATACGAGGGTTGCAAAAACTTAAAAAGGAAGAAAAACTGTAGGAAAAAATGGGAAAAGAGAAAATCTGGAAAGGGCGTTTTACTAAAGAAACCGCCCCGGAAATGGAAAAATTCAGTCATTCTATTAAGACAGATAAACTTCTGTATGCGGAAGACATTGCCGTAAACAAAGCCTGGGCTAAAGGATTAAATAAAATTGGTATTCTTTCAAAGAAAGAGATGGAAGAAATTTTATCCGCTCTTGAAATAATCGAAGCTGAATTCTCGAGAGATAATTTTGCTATAAAACCAGGCGATGAAGATATCCACAGCGCAATAGAACGCAGACTAACCGAGATTGCGGGAGAAGCTGGAAAAAAAATTCATACGGGACGAAGTCGTAACGACCAGGTTATGACTGACCTTTTTCTATATCTAAAAAAGGCTGCTTCAGATATTCTGAAAAAAATAACAGAACTCGAAAAAGTTGTTATCGATGCAGCAAAAGATAACGCGGATTTAATAATGCCAGGATACACTCACCTCCAACAGGCTCAACCTATTCTTTTCTCGCATTACCTGCTCTCTCTTTTCTGGCTTATAGAACGAGATAAAGAATCGCTATTATTAGGTTTGAAACATTGCAATATCATGCCCCTGGGATCAGCAGCTCTGGCTGGAACCGGGTTTCCTGTCGATCTAAAAACTCTTGCCCGAGATTTAGGTTTCGACATGATCAGCAACAACAGCTTGGATATAACGGCTCACCGTGATATTCCGATATCCATTAGCTTTACTCTGACATTGATAACTTCACATTTGAGCCGCTATGCATCAGATTTTATACTCTGGTCAACCGATGAGTTTGGTTTCATTGAAATAGATGACAAATATGCCACAGGTAGCAGCATTATGCCTCAGAAGAAAAATCCGGACAGTTTAGAGCTTATAAGAGGAAAAGCAGCTTCAGCCATTGGACATCTCACGGCACTCTTGTCTCTGTGTCATGGGCTTCCGCATTCCTACAATCGGGATTTACAGGAGGACAAAAAGCACATTTTTGAAATTGTTGGAATTGCGAAAGGCTCTCTAGAGATATTCTTATGCGTTTTGAAAACTCTAAACGTAAAAAAGGAAAAAATTTCGCGTTCGCTTTCTCCAGCGCTTCTAGCCACTGAGATAGCAGACTATCTAACGGAAAAAGGAGTTCCTTTTAGAACAGCGCACACGATAACAGGAAACATTGTTAAGTGGGCAAAGGAAAACAATACAACTCTAAACGAAGTGCCCCTGAGTAAATTAAAGGATTTCTCATCTCTTTTCGAAGAAGAAATTTATGATTACCTCAACTTTAAGAATGCTCTTTCCCGTCGTAATTTAACAGGCGGAACAGGAGAAAAATCCGTGAAGGAACAAATAAAAATGGCAACCAAGATTATAAAAAGTCCAACGACCAAACTTTAAATTATATGCGAGGATACAACTATGTCTAAAAGTAAAAATAAGCGTTTAGAAATAGTCAGAAGTATATTAAATGAAAACAAGATACATTCCCAGGTCGAATTAAAAGAACGATTAGAAGAATGCAGAGTAAAAATCTCTCAATCCACTCTATCTCGAGACCTTAAAGAACTCGGTTATATAAGAGCTCCTATCGGCGACGGAACTTACCGAATAATCAAAGTCGAAGGGGGGGAAGAACGGCTTGATCTTCTTTTTAGATTGGGCCTTGTCGAACTTTCTCATGTCAACAACATCATTGTAATAAAAACCAAAACGGGCAACGCCCAAGCTGTCTGTACAGCTATAGACCATGCCAGAATAGAAGGCATTTCTGGAACTCTCGCCGGAGATGACACTATCTTTGCTCTGGCAACCAACAAAGCAGTCGCAACGAGGGTCGTAGCAGAACTTAAAAAATATATAGGTTAAAAAACTGCGATCTTAGCTATTGGCTTTTTGCTACTAAAGTGTTAACAAATCTAAATCTATTTTTTTAACTGTTTTAAAACTAATAGCTAAAAGCGAAAAGCAAACAGCTTAATTTAAATCTTACTTAAATACAACAGCGATGCCGCTGGCAGTTTTATCGACTTTAACGTGTCTTGTTCTCTTCACCACATGATGTTTCCAGGGCCCCTTCCCGACAACATTATGATGGTTCGTTACGTATACAGTTGGATCTATATCATATTCAACAAGCATAATTCCATCAGCCCCAACCTCACGAGCCTTCTTAATCATCAACGCGTTTAACTCGACTCTTCTTGCGTCTTTCCCGAGATTCGCTTCAATTATACCGATAACTCGGTGCGGTCTTTTTATCTTATTTTGAGTTAATATAATCTCAGCGTCGGAAGCCTTCGGAGTTTCTATGTATGATTCATTGATTTTTGTATATTTAACTTTAGAAGAAGAACAACCAATTGATATTAGAATTATCAAAAGAAAAAAGATTAACCTTTTCATTTGGCCTCCTTTTTTTTAAAAAATATTGCCTTACTCTTTTAAGCTTTAGCTTTGAAAACTACCGTAGTAAAAAGTTCGATTATAAAACCGTAAATAATTCCCATAATTAAAGTTACAGATACCATCCAAACCGGGTTATAACCAACAGCCATCATACCTGAAAAACCCATAGGCAAACTAAAGACCAGCCCCATAAGCGGCCCATGTAGCCACCACTTAACTCTCAGTGCGCTAATTCCTATGGCAAAACCGATTAAAGTCCTGCTTGCAAGAATTTGTAATTTTATAGCCCATGGTAATGGGGCATTAGATGTT
>Ga0307438_1001794_pt1 | contig 13151 bp, 13 predicted proteins | sample SalMarWE160110MG_FD_202144 | JGI IMG/M metagenome (GOLD analysis project Ga0307438, IMG submission 202144) | Salt marsh sediment microbial communities from the Plum Island Ecosystem LTER, Massachusetts, United States - WE1603-110 | ecosystem: Environmental > Aquatic > Marine > Intertidal zone >... | reverse complement strand
TTGTGGAAATATCCTCAAAAGTCAGAGAACAGGTAATACATTTAAGTGTAAAGCTTGTGGTTTTGAGCTTAACGCTGATCTCAATGGAGCTCGGAATATAAGAAAGAACTTTACTGAGGGGCAAGCTTCTCAGGTTGGGCTGTCTGTCAACCAGCCCCTAAGTAGTGCTTTTGTAACTACAAGCTGACTGCTTTAGCTGTCAGTAGTTGACTACGGGTAATAGCATAGTCCACAACAGGAGTTACAACCTTTTCCCAATCGTATCTAAACGGAATATTTTGAAGACGAATAACAGCTCCCTGCCCTGGCCCTTCAAATATGAGGCAGTTATATCCACGCTTTGCTGCAAAATGTGCAATCTCAAAGTACAATTCCTCTCCCGTACCGTCAAACCCTGTATGAATTATTAAAAGTGGAGGTTTTTTAAGATGTGTCTTACCCTTAACAAAATAACCGGGAAGGGTTGTTTTCTCGTATGGAATTGTAATAGGTGTAATATTTGGCATATATCTCAGCGCTCTTAGAAAACTCTCTTTACTTTTTCTCCATGAAATCATAGATTTATCCCTATCTTTTTTTGAATGTAAAAAGAAACCAGCTGTTCTATAGTAGTTGGATGCTCGAAGAAATGCTTCTTCTGCAGATGTTAGATGACCCTCTCTTTTGCTTGATAGAGCAAATTCATAAACTCCATTTGCGGTTTTCATCCATTCATCAAACCAACTGTTACCATCTCCATCCTCTATCCGTCTCACAGTGGATATACATTCACCTATATCTGCTCCGCCACTGTAGGTATAACCCATCGTTCTTATCAATTGAAAATTATACTCAGGACTCTTAAAAAACAGGTTGTCGTACCAATTCGCACCGTTATTTTCGCTTGCGAAAGCGAAGCTGGACAAGCAAACAAAAACGAAAAACACAAAGAAAAATTTTTTCATCTTTTCTCCTCCCTTCAAATGATTTCCACTTCATCCTTAATTTACCACATTTTGTGCTATTATTTTACTAGGTCTAGTATCCTCCATTTTTATTTTATTTATATAGATTATCTAAAAAATCCTGTGCAAATTTTTGTGCAGTTTTTGCATCTTTATTAAGCCAGAAACCTAAATGTGACCCCTCTTCTATCCAATAGCTACCAACGCCCATACTCTATCAGGATGGCGAATTGAAAATACATAGCCTGGAGTGCCTCCTGCAGAAAGATCATCGAAGATTTTATACTCTGCACTTTTCATATTTTTCACTCCTTATTTAAATTAATATTTAATAAAGATTTCGCCTAACTTGTTCATATACGCAATGCGGATATACTCCCATATTAGGATGATATCTGCATTGCAGATATACTACTTTTGGACACAATACTCACTACCTTTTATTGTATCTAAAGGACTTTTTATTTTACCTAAAAACTTCCTACTTACAAAAGTATAAATCTCTGTTGTCTTTGAATGCTTGTGGCCTAACAGTTCTTGGATATATCTTAAGTCTATTCCATTTTCCAAAAGATGAGTGGCAAAGTTATTCCTTGAAGCATTCAAAGACACTTCTGAAAGAATTGTATATCGGTCTTTCCTCCCTTTTGAAGCTTTTATGTAAACTAATTTTCTTTGGTTTCTTCACCTTACTCATCCAAGAAATATCCAGCTGGTTTTTTGAGGACTTTGGCGATTTTAACCAAGGTTTTATAGATGGCAGTGATGCTCCGGTTTCATAACGAGAGAGGGTTTATGGCGGATGCGCTCGACTCGGCTTCGAGCCCCAGCGGATATTAAAAACGGGCGGACGCAGTTGCAACCAATTCGAACTGCAGCAGAAATGACCGCACATATTGAAATACTGCCTGTTCGCCAACCCTATTTATATCAAAAACTATCCCAAAAAGCAACCCAACTGTGCCTCTTAGGAATGTCCTATGAGCAAATAGCCAAAAGCTTAAACATTAATAAGAAAACTGTCGTAAAAGCTTGTAAATATGAGAGGAGGTAGCCCCATATTGTGGCCATGGACCATTCATAGGCTTATATATCCCAAAGAAAGATATGTGTGGGCTCAAATCCGTATACTGTACGAAATAAAAAAGCTATATTGGTTGATAATGGCATGAAAATTTGGATTCCAAAGTCGCGAATACATGGAATAAGGCTAAGGAACAATATCTTTGAGATTTACGTCAAAGAAAGCACTGTTGGGTAACACCTTCATCCAGGGTATCATACTTCAGCAGTTATGGTTTTCACACAATTCCTCCAAATCAACCTTAATCCATCTATCTCTTCCGATTACTTTCCTCATCCCATCCACCCTAATAATTCAACTTACCTTCCAATCAAAAACTATCTCCTTTTATACCCCTGAAATAGCTAACCTGTTTCTAATACTTGTCTCCCCTTTTCAGTTATCACGTACCTCTGCTTGCTGCTTTTTGGTTTACCAGGAATAGTCATAGCAATTAGTTCTGCCTCGATAAGCGGCTTAAGTACTTGCTTACGAAACCTTGTTCTATTGGTTTGTCTTACTGAATCCATTAGTTCCGTCATGGAAATAGTAGTTTGTGCTTTTCGCAAGACTTTAACAGCAATCTCACTTGGGACAGACTTGGGACAGACTTGGGACAGACTTGGGACAATTTTTGTCCTATGTTTAACGTTAGTACCAATCGCTTTTCTCCTAAAAATTACTACAAAATTCCCTGATATTTCTTCATATTCTGGAATAGAAAGCTCGCACTCTTGCATCAGTCTATTCATTTTATCTATTCCTGTACCCCAACGCTCAATATATCCCACTAAAAATAGAACTTCAGCAATGGTAGGATTTCTTAATACTGATATATGCTTCCTAAAAAGGTCTTTCATCTTTATGCCTAAAGGTAATCCTCCTGGAGACCAAACCTCCACCCTATCATCAAAGATTGCCACATCAATATGACTGGGAATTCTGTAATCCCTGTGGGCTACTGCATTCGCTATTGCTTCCCGAATAGCAAGATATGGAAGTTCGTATTGCTCTTCTCTGCGACCTGTTTGCGGATTTATCCAAGCAGATTTGCGAATATTTCGAAGTATAAAATTCTCTGCGTAATCTATCTGGTTGAAGATATTGTTTTTTATTTCAACATGATCAAGGATTCTGCCTGTCTTATCTAGCCCTTCAAACAGGGCGCACTTGACAATAGTATCCGGAAAGTATCCTTGAATTTCTTTGCCGAAAGCCATAAGCCCGGCAAAATTTAATTTACCTTGACTAATCAACCCAAGTTTACTTAAGATAATATTTCTGCTCTCACTGAGATTAACCGGTAGATTTCTCTCTTCTATCGCTTTTTTAAGAAACCATCTTAATGTTTTTAGCCCAACTCCCTCCTTGTATTCTTTTATTATGGTTTTATCAAATCTATAGGCTGGATTTTCTCTCTCATAGAGATATTTTTCTATCTCATATCTTGAAAGGTAGACATTAGTTGTTCCTACTCGTTTATAAGCCTTTCCTTTGTAAAAGTAAGGTTTTTCAGGGCTATTTTTTACCTCAATCAGTAAGACATCTTTTTTATCTATCTTTTCTACATAAACATTTGGATAAAGCCTTGGCTCTATTAAAGACAATATAGTTGTGGAGACCTTTCTTAAAGTACTATCTGTAATCTCCTGTCCAATTATTCTGCCTTCATCGGATATTCCAAAATAAAGTGTTCCTGTGCCGCTATTAGCAAATGCACAAAGGTCTTCCAATGCTTGCTTCAATTCGGCTGTAGATTTTTTAAGTTCTACCTTTTCCGACTCTCTAAATCTCATTTCGCAGCTTCTAGCTCCCCTTAAAGCACAAAATTATTTAATTTATGATTTGCCTGATATTTTCATCTATCTGTAATTCAATCTCTTTTGCCTTCCGGTTTAATCTACTTAATTCACTATTAAGCTCAACTAATCTTTCCCTAAAATCATATTCCTCTTCTGGCGGGAGTGTTACTCCAACATATCTTCCCGCTTTTCCTGACCATATATCATAATCTTTTTACTGGCATCATTCCCTTTTTTCTGATGGTGTCTTATAAAATTAAAACTTTGAACAAACATACCACCCGACCCACAAGCAGGGTCAAAAACCCTTCCCCTAAAGGGTTCGATTACCTCAACAACAAGTTTTACAATCGATGTTGGAGTAAGTGTTCTTTCCCGCATTCTCATAGCCCGACTATCTTCTCTGGCTCTACCTTCTCTCATCCTCATATCAACCTGCTGAAACTTAAAATCAGCAAAGCGTAAGAAAATTAACCCCAAGACTGGCTCCGCGCTGTCGTTCGCGGCCTGGCGGCCCCTTACGGCCGCTCACGTTTCCTCCACAGGAGGCGTTCGGGTCGGCTTCGAATCCCACCGGATAGCTCTTCCCCTCACCCCTGAGGGGTGAGGGAGACGAGATACGAGCGACAAGCAACGAGCAACGAATTGCTGGCGGACGCGGTTGCAACCAATTCGAACCACTGCCGAAATAACCACCCATATCAAAATACTTCCTGTTCAACAACCATATTTATATCAAAAACTGTCCCGGAAGGCAACCCAACTGCGCTTGTTAGGAATGAGCTATGAGCAAATAGCCAAAAGCCTAAACATTAATAAGAAAACTGCCACAAAAGCTTGTAAATATGAAGGGAGGTAACCTTGTGTTCTGGCCTAACATTTTTCTAACATAGCGCACATGCGTGCTATTTATTAAGCTTTAATGGGATAAACCCCATATTTGTGAACTACCTTATACATTTTAAGAGCATTTCTGGCTGGGACAAGATCATGAACCTCACTGGATGAACCAATACAAATACCCCCCTGAGGCCCAATTTTTCTAATAAGTTCTAGGGTTTCTTCTTCTACATCCTTTTCTGTTCCATAAGGTAATGTTACCTCGCAACAGACATTTCCAAAAAGAAGCGTATGAGGATATTTCTCTCTGATCTGAAAAATATCATTACAACCATTTCTCTCAATAGGATTGATTCCATCAGCTTTCAATTCGTTAATGACTATAGGAAGTAGATCAGCTAGTTTTCCGTCAGAATGGAAGAGAAATTTAAAACCCTTATCTTTAATCGGTTTTGCAATTCTTTTCCACAGAGGCAAAAGTTTCTTTCTTAGAAAAGAAGGGCTAAATATTAATCCAGATTTTCCTGCTACATCCTCTCCCATAAACATAAGAGGAGCAGAAGGGTTTTCAGCAAATATCTCAGCGATGATCTCGGAAAAACGACAAGTACACTCCATGAGATGATCGACTAATTCTGGAGCTTCATAAATAGCTCTACAGAAAAGCTCCATATGAGCATACGTGTAAGCGTCGGTACAGGGGCCTTCTATAGCTCCGATAAACACCACGTCATATTCATCATAAATTTCTTTTATTTTCTTTATTGCTGGTTTATACCATTCCTCTATTTCACTTTTCTGGGGCATATTGGGCATATTTTTTTCCAATCCTTTAAGATCAGCAAAAGGTCTTTTGGAGATCCAAGCAGTGCCCCCTTTTTGAGATACCTCCCATTTGTCAGGATTAACACCAAAAAAGTGTATCCAGTTCTCTATTTTTGAACCCATCCAGTGATTAACCGGATCGTAGATATACCTCATGACGTCTAAACCAATATTTTTGGCCATCCGAGCATTTCGTTCGATAAGATCTCCTTTCCCCCCATAAGTTTCCAACAACTCTCTGTTGTCAACAAAATCATAGGTAAGAATCCTATCGGGTAACTCAAACTTAATAGTCTTTACAAACCGCTCATAATTAGTCATTTTCACCCCTTGGCCAATGTTGTTTTCTCCCTAGAAAAGTTTCTAATGTCCTATAAGTGCATAGGGTACTGGCCATACTCTTTTGCTGCTTCATAAAAAGCCAATATATTCTCAATGCTGGTATCTGATTGGATATTATGGGCTGGAGCTAAAATAAAACCTCCTCCGCGGGCACAATTTTTTATAAGTCTTTCTACTTCTGCTTTCACTTCATCAGGTGTTCCAAAGGGAAGTACTCTCTGCTCATCCAGAGTACCCCAGAGGGCTAGTTTTTCTCCGTATCTTTTCTTTATGTATCCAGGATTCATAGCACCAGGCTGAATAGGATTTATAACATCCAGGCCTATCTCATACATTTCATCCAGAATAGCCTCACAATTACCACAACTGTGGTAGGCTACCTTTACCCTGGGATTAAGCTTTTTAAATTCCCTGTAAAGCTTTGCATACCTGGATTTAAAATACTCTCTCCATAAAGCTAGCGATATCATCATTCCGGTTTGCATACCCACATCGTCACCAGTCCACAGCATGTCAACGCCTAGCTCTATAAGCTTTCTGCCGGCTGCCAATGGAAATTCCATTACTTTATCCATTAATGCATGAGCGAAATCCTTATTGGAAACCATATCCATCATAAACTTGTCTAAGCCGCGCAGACCCCAGGATACTTCAAATATAGTACAAGGAATTGCCCCCACTATCCAGTAATCTCTTCCATATTTTTCAATTATCTGCCTGGACGGCTCATATCGCCTTTCATTATAAGGATCAGGAATCTTATATGAGTCTAGTTTTTTCTCATCTTCCAGTGGTCTCTCTATTACTTCAGTATATGAGCCGCTCGGATTTCGGAAATACTTCCATTTGCAGCCCCATTCGTCGTAATATTCAGAATCCTCTTTCAGATAATAGCTAGTAGCAAAGCCATGGCTGGTGATTACCATATCATTGCCCATAGTAGCTCCAAGATCTGTTTCTTCATCCCCCATTATTCGAGAGAGTTTTTTCTTAATTTCAGGAACATAATCAGCCGAAACTGGCACTCTATCCGGTTCTTCAAAAGAAAGAGCTATTCTCACCCGCTCTTTAGAATTCATATTATCTTTTCCTTCGATGATTATATTTTTACTCTGTTTACTTGCGCGGCCAAGTTCAGTTTAACTTATTTCTCCTGTCCTTGCCACAAGATACAATTTATCAACAAGCTCCCCCAATGATACATCTTTCTTTTCAAATTCTCCCACAGTCCTTCCCCTATCTAAAACAACAAATCTATCTGCAGCCGGGTATACATGATATATATTATGAGTTATGAAAATACAGGATCTTCCCTGCTCTTTTACCTCTTTCACAAAATTCAGTACTTTTTTGGTCTCTGAAAGCGATAAAGCCATAGTAGGTTCGTCCAAGATAATCAACTCTGCCTTAAAATGCAAAGCCCTGGCTATTGCCACGCCTTGTTTTTCTCCCCCGGATAATCTTCCCACAATTGAATCAGGTGTAAGTCCTGCTGCGGTAAACCCTATTACCTCTTTTAATATCTTCTCGGTCTCCTTTTTCGCCTTTTTTACCTGGAGGAAACCTAAGCGATCGGTCATTTCTCTTCCCATGAAAATATTTCTCCATAATGCTTGCTGCTCTCCCAGGGCTCTTTCTTGATAAACAGTTTCAATACCCAATTCACGAGCTCTCTCCACAGAATGGTATGTTATTTCCTCCCCTTTAAAGTATATTCTTCCTTTATCTGGAGTGTGAACTCCGGTGAGGATTTTTATCAATGTTGATTTACCGGCGCCGTTATCACCTATCAATCCAACAACTTCATTATATCCCACCTCAAAATTTTCTTCCTTCAAGGCAGCAACTTCTCCAAAATATTTAGAGATATTTACCATCCGTACTAATTTGTCGTTTTTTACCTCCATTAAATTCCTCCTCATTATTAGCGGATAGGATAAACGCTATACGTTATTTAAGTTTTTCTTCTCAAAATCGAATGGACTGAAACGGAAATAACTATAATCAAACCATAAATCAACTGGGTCCAAAATCCTGTAAGTCCTACGCTAATAATTCCAGCCTCTAAAGATCCTATGATCACACATCCAATAAAGGTCCCAAAAATAGTCCCCGTCCCTCCAAAAGCTGAGGTTCCCCCTAGAAAAACTGCGGCTACTGTTTTGAGAAGATATCCTCCTCCCTGGGTGGTCCACCAATATAAAAATTCAAAATTAGCTAGTATTCCAGCAAAAGCAGCAAAGAACCCTAATTGTGCAAAGACGAGTATTTTAACCCTATTTACAGGTATACCCATCATTCTGGCACTTTCTATATTATCTCCGGTAAAAAATATATAAGAACCAAGTTTACGTCGATTCAAAATCAACCAGAAAAGAAATGCTATTGCAACAGTCCATAACGCCTGAGCTGGGACAACACCACCTATTCTACCCACTAAAATCTGAAATAAGATTGTTCCTTTGGCAGCTGCTAGCGATCCTCCAAATCCTCCGCTGCAAACCATAGCGGCTCCCCTCCAGAAAAACATCGTCCCTATAGTTGCTATTAATGACGGAACACCGACTTTCACTACCAGTATACCATTTAAAAATCCTGCCAGTAAACCTGTAATCAAAGAGCTTACTACAGCTAAGGTAACATTTCCGGTTGAGGTAAATACAGCCAGACATACCCATCCAGAAAACCCCATTATTGAAGGAAAGGAAAGATCTATCTCTTTACAAATAATTACAGGTGTCCAAGCTATAGCCATGATAGCCATAAAGGGGATGGTGGACATAAAAGAATAGTAAATATCGGGAGCGAGAAAAGTTCTGGGATCTCCAATAATAAACAATGTAAATAGTGCTGCAAGAACTGCAAATATACTCCACTGTAATTTAAGTTCACTTAGTTTGAGGTGATGCTTTAGCATTTTTATTTTTTTCTCTTTTGGCTTTCTTGTACTTAGACCCCTGCTAAGACTCTCCATTTTATTTCTTCCCTCCATTCACACTCTTCTCCTCAAAATCGAATGGATTGAAACAGAAATAACTATAATCAAACCAAAGATCAACTCGATCCAAAATCCTTTGAGCCCTACGCCGACAATTCCACCCTCTAAAGATCCTATAATAATACATCCAATAAAGGTCCCAAAAATAGTCCCCATCCCTCCAAAAGCTGAGGTTCCCCCTAGAAAAACTGCGGCTATTGCTCTGAGAAGATATCCTTCTCCCAATGAGGGCCAAACATATAACACTTCGAGACTAGCCAGTATTCCAGCAAAAGCAGCAAAGAACCCTAATTGTGCAAAGACGAGCATTTTCACCCTGTTTACGGGTATACCCATCATTCTGGCACTTTCCATATTATCTCCGGTAAAAAATATATAAGAACCAAATTTATGTCGATTCAAAACCAACCAGAAAAGAAATGCTAATGCAACAGCCCATAACGCCTGAGCTGGGACAACACCACCTATTCTACCCACTAAACTCTGAAATAAGATTGTTCCTTTGACACCCACTACCCTATTTCCTATTCCTCCACCGCAGACTATAACCATTCCTCTCCAGAAAAACATTGTCCCTATAGTTAGTATTAATGACGGAACACCGACTTTCACTACCAGTATACCATTTAAAAGTCCCGCCAGTAAACCTGTAATCAAAGATATCACCAGAGCCAGAGTAGGATTTCCAGTTGAGGCACATAAACTTACGAATACCCATCCAGAAAATCCCATTATTGAACCAAAGGAAAGGTCTATCTCTTTACAAATAATTACAGGTGTTAAGGCTAAGGCGAGGATAGCCATAAAAGGGATGACAATCATGAAAGAATAGTAAATTCTAAAACCCAAAAAAACTCTGGGAGCTATAATCATAAATAATGTAAATATTGCTGCAAGAACTGCAGATATACTCCACTGTAATTTGAATTCACTTAGCTTGAGATGATGTTTTAACGTTTTTATTTTTTTCTCTTTTGGCTTTTTTGTGGTTAGACCCCTGCTAAGACTCTCCATTTTATTCTTTCCGCTTCTAAATTTTAGTTTTCTTATCGTTAGACGTCAAAAACTCTTAGGCAAGTGACAGACTGGTATTAAGATACATCTGTCTGTCAATATAGTAGAACACAGCAACTTCTCAAAAATGGAGAACTTAGAAGTTGCTGTGTTCGTTTTTCAGTCAATTACCAAACAATTCACTAAATTACCTGACTCCAGCCTCAGCTAATGCGGCGAGAGCTTCAACATTGGAAGGATTTACCACACCAGCTCCGGTATCGATGTGAAGACCCGAAAAATTAAATTTCTTAGCTAAGCAGATTTGAAGAACGGATAGATATCCGTGGAGGAATTGCTGCTGATCCCATACAGCTAGAATATATCCCTCTCTAATACCCTCTGCTGCCGCTGGAGTAGGATCAAATCCTGCACCCGCTATTTCTCCTGGCTTTACACCGGCTGCTTTAAGGTACGTTGGTAGCGTGGCGGTGAGTCCTCCGTGATCAGTTATGATTAAATCAACGTCAGGATGGGCTGCTATGTATGCTGATACAACCGGTATACCCATAGTTGGATCAGCGTTTACTGCGTCTGAGATTTCTATATAATCAACTGTTACTCCTGCTTTTTCTAGAGCGTCTATACAACCTACTGTTCTCTCTCCTCGCCCTGGTACTCCCAATTTCAAAAGCCCATAAACTAGAGCTCTATCTCCTTCTCCTAAACCAAGTTCCCTGACAGCGTATTCACCTAACTTGAGACCTACTGAATACACTTCCGCTCCAACCCAACCGTGGCCCTCTGCACCATATTTCTTTTCGTAAGTGGGAAAATTTGTGTTTATGCTCGTTACTGTAATTCCCTTGCTAACAGCCTCGTCGATTATGGGTCCCGCTGCCACTTCTCCTGCATATCCATAGACGACAATACCGTCAGGACGAGCAGCGACAGCTTCTTTGAAATCTATAACCATATCTTCAACGCTCCAATCCGACCATATAACCTCTAGTTTACATCCTAAATCATGTGCTGCTTGCCGTGCTCCATTGACAACAACAGTAGCAAAAGGACATCCCGGTGGTCCTCCGGCGAGGTGGCGTATAGTTACTCCCTCACCCATTTTTATAGGTTCAAAACCATAACTTGTGGCAGCAAAGGCGAGACTGAGGCAAAGTACCACAAGTGCACTAACTACCAGAATTCTCTTTATCATTTTATTCTCCTAGCTTTTTATTAGATTAGCCTACTTCCTCTCTCACCTCCTAGTGTATAATAGATTTGGGTACCCTACTAAATCTTTATCAAACAAAGTAGGGCGGCAGACATTATACAATCTGCCTATTGACCCGTTTTATTATTGCAGAATATTTGATATTATGGATAAAAGAACTATCCCTTGCCGAAGAGGCAAAATACTAATTTAGGAGTTTACCATGAAGACAAAGAACTCTCCCGCTTTAGCGGTGGGCATAGATGTCCACAAGAAAAGACATTATGCCCGGGTAAAGATCCGGGAGACTCGAGAGATCATCTCCCCTATCTTAAAGATCTATAACTCTAAAAGGGGCTTAGACTTCCTTTTAGAGAAGGTTAATCATCTCATGGAAAAATATCAGGCTAAGAAGGTCATTTTTGCCTTAGAACCCACCGGTATTTACTGGAAGCCTTTAGGCTATGCCTTGCATGATAGAGGCTGCCTTGTCCACCTGGTTAACCCTGTTCAGGTTCATTACAAAAGAAAAGAAGAGGATCCCGCTGCTAACAAAAATGATAAAATAGATCCCGGCCTTATCTGTGATCTTGTTTGTGATGGTAAGTCCAATCCAGCCAGATTTATGCTAGGAATTTTTCGTTTACTCCAAAAGACAGTTCGTAGTCGTAGAGATATTATCTTAGAGCTTTCCTCCAAGAAGATAAAACTAAAGACCGTTATCTACGAGCTCTGTCCAGAGTTAGTAGATGCCTTCACTGATATAGCAGGTAGAGTTTCTATGGCCATCTTGAGATTTTCTCCCAGTATAGATCTTCTTGAATCTACACCCTTGGAGGAACTTTCCTCTATCTTCAGGATCTATGGCAGTCACAAGACAAAGATCAGCCCTGAGAAGCTTCTCTCTCAGGTTCGGTTCTCTTTAGGTATCAGGAATGATAATCAAGCTCACATTAAGCAAATTCAAATGATCTTAGAGCAAATTGATCTTTTAAAAAGACAGATCTCTATCTTAGAAAAAGACATAAATGGTTATCTCAAAGAGTTAGGCCAGACCCTTACCAGCATTAAGGGTATTGGACCTATTTTAGCCGCTGAGGTAATAGCTGAAGTAGGCGATATTAATACATTTTCTAGCGGACGCCAACTGGTTAAGTTAGCTGGCTTGGATACAGTAGAATCCAGCTCAGGGGAAACCAAAAGGAGGCGCTACATCAGCAAGAAGGGCATCAGCTCCTTGAGAACTACCGCCATTTTGGCTGCCTTTAGTCTGATAAAAAGCTGTCCCCCTTTTACGGATTACTTTCTCTATCAGACTAAAGTCTTAGCTAAAAAGCCCATGCAGGCTATAATAGCTGTGGCGGATAAGTTCTTGAGAGTCTGCTTTTATATGTTAAAGAACAAAACTTCATTCGATCCTAAAAGAATAGGAACGGGAAACCTTAGAACCAAAGCTAAATTCCTAAATCAATCCCTTGAGGTATCCCTTGATTCCAAAGAGATTGCTAACCTGGACCTTAATTTACTGGATATCTTCAGCAAGAGCCCTAAGGTGGTTCTCTTTGATGAAGAAGATCCTACCTGGGTTAAGATAAGGGTAAATTCCAAAGTAGAGACCTTTGACCTAGAGGAGCCCAGAGGACGTATCCTTGCTCTTTTAAATGCCTTATAATTGCCTTCAAGATAGAAGTTGGCTATCCTGGCCTCTTCCTATCTAAAAGGTAATTTTGGCTATGGATTGGAGGAAGCTGTCTCACCTCGAAAGGCTCTAGCTACTTTTAGTTAGCTAACCTTGCAAAGTGAAAGCTTAACTTTCTCTCTCTGCCCACATCTTGTATGAGGGTAAGGTAAAGCTCCTTCTCACCTATAGGATGAGAAAACTTTGCACGTTCTGCTAGGGTAAGAGTGGGTTAAATTAAAGATGAGTTAACCTCCAATCCATACCCTTGTGTGATGAGCTTTAGCTTTATTACGCAAATCCAGGGACAAAAGGAGTTGATAACTCTTAAATAGATTTGCAAAGAACAATTTGTTTAGTTTCGTTCTTTCAAAAGAGGAAACTCTCATCTTTAGCCAAATATGCCAAATTTTCAATTTTCAGACGTACACTTGACTTTTATAGTAAGCTTTC
>Ga0307438_1001793_pt1 | contig 13152 bp, 11 predicted proteins | sample SalMarWE160110MG_FD_202144 | JGI IMG/M metagenome (GOLD analysis project Ga0307438, IMG submission 202144) | Salt marsh sediment microbial communities from the Plum Island Ecosystem LTER, Massachusetts, United States - WE1603-110 | ecosystem: Environmental > Aquatic > Marine > Intertidal zone >... | reverse complement strand
CCTGGTCTATTTGTTTTGTCGAGCGGGCAATAATCAGTGCAGCTGGCTGGATACCGGGCGGTGGTCCCAGAATGCTAATGTTTATGGGGACAGCCAGGAGACGCAGTCCTTCGCCGTCCTCTGTCTGAATAGTGGTAAACAAACTCGCGCCAGCAATGGCTTGCGAAATGAATTCGTCACTCAGGGGAATACTTATCCCCTGCGGAGACATCTCCATCAATTGGTCACCAGAGTAAAAGTACAATATGACAAATTCCCCCAACTCTTCTTGGAATTCTCCTTGCCTGATGCTTTCCAGAATAGCCGGGATACTACTTAGCTGCGTCGAACGTAGTTCCAGCGAATCATCCAAGCTCCGGTAGAGGCTTCGAGAAAGATAGAAATACACTCCGGCACTGAGGGCAATCAATAGAACTGCCAGCACCAATAGGTACCACATGGTAAATCGGAATTTGATGCTATGAATGAAGCTCATGGCGCTTTCAGCCGATAGCCGGCTCCTCTCACCGTCTGAATCAGGCTGTCCTCCCCCTCGGTGTCAATCTTATGCCGCAATCGGCGGATATAAACATCTACTAGATTAGACAGGCTATCGAAGTCGTAATCCCAGGCATGTTCTTCGATCATAGTCCGCGTAACTACCACGTTGGGATGGCGCATGAAGTACTCCAAGATGACGTATTCCTTGGTAGTTAATTCAACAGGTCTTTGTCCTCGCCAGACTTGGCGGGTAAGAGTGTTCAAAGTTAAGTCTCCCACCCGAAGCTCTGGCGATTTGGACATTCCCTCTCGCCGCAGGAGTGCCCGGACTCGGGCAAGAAGCTCACTGAAGGCAAAAGGTTTGACCAAATAATCATCGGCTCCTGTGTCTAGCCCTCTGACCCGGTCCTCCACAGTGTCTTTAGCCGTCAACATCAGAATTGGGGTATTAACCTTCTTGGCGCGAAGTTCATGACAAACTTCGATGCCATCTTTATTGGGTAGCATGATATCTAAAATGATGAGGTCATATGGATTGACCTCGGCAAGATATTCTCCTTCCTCTCCGTCGTAGGCTAAATCGACAGCGTAGGCTTCTTCCAGAAGCCCGCGCTTGATGACAGCGCAGAGTCGCCGGTCATCATCAACAACCAAAATTCGCATAACAGACTCCCCAAACGAATTATATTACACCAAGATGAACATGAGATGAAATGCTCAATTGTATGTTTTTTCTGCCGTTCACCTCCAGTTCATGGTGGGTTCATGTTGCTGTGATAAGCTTGATTTGCACTGATGGGACTAGCTGGAAAAGGAAATGAGATGTACATATCAAATAAAGGAGACCAATAGCGTCCGAGGAGGAAACATATCCCTACCAGGAGAAAAGGGATAGAAAGGAGGCAAGATGTAGCTATCAAGTAAAAAGAATCGGTAGGACATATAGGGCATATGCCCCTAAAAAGAGAATTTGGATAGGAAGGGGGGATATACCAAGGAGAACGCGATGGAAGAACGAAAAACCGAGTTAGAAAGCTCAATCGGACTGTTGAGACACGAACTTAGCGAATTAAGGGGCAAGTTGAGGACATTACAGTGGTTTCAAATAGGAAGCTTGGTAATATTAATAGCAGTTATCATCATCACCTGGCTTTTTCCCCAGTTCTCATTCAGGGGAGGGGAGATACCAAACATACCATCACAGATCCCGTAGCACCACCTCGCGAGCCATCGGAACTGCGGCGGCCAGTGTCCTTAACATATTGGCTTTCTGTTGAACCGGTTGACATTGAACAAAACCGAGGATTGTTGGGTAACAGAACAGACAAATGTGCAATTTCACAGTCAGCTACATACCTTAAGATGAACATGAGATGGGATGGCTCAATTGTATGATTTTTTTATTGTTAACTCCCAGTTCATGGTGGGTTCATGTTGGTGTGATAAGCTTGATTTGCACTGATGGGGACTAACTGGAAAAGGAAATGAGATGTGCCTATCAAAGAAAGAAGGTTGATATAGCATCTAAGAAGAAAACATGCCCCCAGCAGTAGAAAAAATAGAAAGGAGGTGATATGCCAATGAGGAAACGGAAATGGTTCGTTCCAGTCGTGGTGCTGTCTGTACTGCTGATCGGAGGTATAGCTGGGGGATTGATTGCTGCTGCGGACGATAGCTCAAGCAATATTGAGGACCAGAGCCAAGCTACCGATCGATACCAGGCGCTTCTGGATAGAGCTTGTGCCATCTACGAGGAGAAGACGGGTGTGGCCATAGACTCAGAGCAACTAAAGAATGCTCTGGAACAGGCTCAAAGTGAGATGCAGGACGAAGCTCTAAAAGGCTGGCTGCAGGACCTCGTAGACGAGGGCAAGATAACTCAAGAAGAAGCTGCCCAGTACCTGGAATGGTGGCAGTCCCGGCCCGACATCGCATTACCGGGGCTTGGCGGACATGGTCATGGGGGTGGCATGATGTGGGATGGAGGGTTTCAGCCTTGGGGTGGTCCATGTTCCCCTGATGCTTCCGATGAAGCAGGTGGTTGATAAGATGGTAGGGCAGAACTTGTCTGGGGAGGGGGGGTGAGTCTTCCCCCCTCTCCTTGGTATGGAGGTGAAAAATGTCTAAGCTAAAATATATTTTAATAGCTGTCCTTTTGCTTGTTGGTATCAGCTTAGTTGTTACCAACACCTTAGATAATTCTCCTAGTTCCGCCTCAGAATATCTGTATGTTGATGAAGAAATCGGCTCCGAGCTTAGTACCCAGGAGTTAGTAGCAGAGGTGGCTCCTGCCGTGGTTTCCATTGTCACCGAAACTGTGAGCTACAACTGGTTCTGGCAGGCAGTCCCGCAGACAGGAGCGGGAAGCGGGATAATAATCAGCCCTGACGGTTATATTGTGACCAATAACCATGTGGTAGAAGGTGCCCAAAAAGTGACCGTAACTCTTAGCGACGGAAGTGCTTTTGCGGCAACTGTAATGGGTACAGACGCACAAACTGATTTGGCGGTGGTGAAAATTGACGCCAATAATCTTTCCTACTTACACTTCCTGAGCAACTCTCTGGAGCAGCTTGGCGTCCTTGACCCGGTGGTAGCTGTGGGCAATGCTCTGGCCCTGCCGGGAGGTCCTACCTGGACTACCGGCGTGGTCAGCAATCTGGGACGCTCTATTAAAGAGAACACTGGTGTGGTGCTCAATGACATTATTCAAACCGATACTGCTATCAACGCAGGAAATAGCGGTGGACCGCTACTAGACACGGCAGGGCAGGTAGTCGGCATCAATGTGGCTATCGCCAGCAATGCCGAGAACATTGGCTTCGCCATAAGTACTGATACTGCCATCCCTGTAGTGCAGAGCCTAATAACCGAAGGAAAGGTAGTCCGTCCCTGGCTTGGAGTGGAAGTGACCACCGTTACCTCTACTATCCAGCAGTACTACAACCTGTCAGTTAACGCAGGAGCTCTCATCACCAGTGTAACTAACGGTAGCCCGGCAGACAAGGCTGGACTAAAGGCAAGTGATGTTATCACTAAGATAGACAGCGAAGACATCAGCACAGCCGATGACCTGGTTTCAGCCATAGGTTCTCATCAGGTCGGCGATCAAGTAGAGATTATCTATTACCGTGGGAATGTACAAAAAGTAGCTAATGCCACGCTGGAAGAATCTTCGTCTTAGGCGACAACGAATAGGAAAGAAGGAGGCAAAATATTTAAATGGGTTTATCCAATTTTCGGGGGCAGTCGGATTTGATAATTGCTTAACAATTTCCTGCCACATTGTTGGCATTGGCTAGAAAGGCAAGGGTAAATGCAATGAAAGCGTTAATGAAAAAGAGAGTATCGAAGATAATATTAGCCGTGGTGCTATGTGGGGTCGTTGCCTTCTTGTTAGTTAGTGTTTTTAAACCGGACTCAGCACCAGCACTGCAGTACCAAATAGCAACTGTACAGGGGGGAAACCTGTCAATAGAGATTACTGGCAGTGGCAATCTGGCGCTATCTTCTACCGAGGATCTCACTTTTGAGATGGCAGGAACGGTGCAGGAAGTGTTGGTAGAAGAGGGTGATTCCGTGGAAGAAGGACAGGTGCTAGCTAAACTGGACACGTCAGAATGGGAAACCGAGTTGACGGCACTGGAGCTTGCCCTGCTTCAAGCGAAGATAAACCTGTGGAATGCCGAACTTGCCTTGGACAGGGCTGAGGAAGACACCACTAGTGACTTTCGTGCCTGGGAGATACGGATAAAAAGGCTGCAGGTCAAGCTTGCTGAGGGGCGCTTGAAAGATGCCGAGAAAGCGTTAGAAGAAGCCAGCGAGGTTAGCCCAGAGGTTACTGCTCCCTTCGATGGGTTTATCATTAACGTTAATGTTAGTGGTGGCGACGAGGTGAAGAAAGGGACGGTGGCAGCGATCCTTGCCGACCCCAACAAGTTCGAAGTCGATATTATGGTAAGCGAGATGGATATTTCTCAGGTAGAGAAAGGAGGAAGAGCCGCATTACAGGCGGATGCTATATCTGGGATAAGCTTTCCGTCCAAAGTTACTTACATTGCACCGACGGCCACTATTCAATCAGGGGTGGTGAATTATAAAGTGACGGTCGAGGTAGCATCACTTGAGGCGGTAGTGCAGGGAAGCAACTCAACAAGCCAAGCATCGGCGACGTCTCAAGCCAGCCAGCTCAGGGAGGGGCTAACCGTCACCGTGGGCATAATAGTGGATCAGAGGGTCAATGTGCTGTTGGTACCCAACGGGGCCATTACTACCCAGGGGGGACAGAGCTATGTTCAGGTGCTATCGCCAGATGGCACCATCGGAATGCGAGCTATAAAGACCGGCATCACCGATTATGTAAACACCGAGGTAACCGATGGGCTCAGTGAAGGCGAAAAGGTGGTTGTTTTCCAAGGGACCGATACCCCATCGACGACGCCATCACAATGGCCAGAGATGCCGGATGGAATGATACCGGGCATGCGAGGAATATCGTGATGATTCACTTACAGGATATAACTAAAGTCTATCCCATGGGCAAGAGAGAACTGGTCGTGCTCAGAGGGATAACGCTTAATATCGAGGAGGGTGAACTGGTGGCAATTATGGGGCCTTCCGGTTCGGGCAAGACGACACTTCTCAATCTTCTTGGCTGCCTGGACAAACCGACATCGGGTAGTTACTATTTTGAGGGGAGGGAGGTCAGCCGGCTGAATAGCAACGAACTAGCTGCGATCAGGGGGCAGAAGATTGGCTTTATCTTCCAGACCTTTAATCTGCTGTCCCGGCTCACGGCACTGGCCAATGTGGAACTGGGCATGACCTACGTTGGCGGTGTTGACCGTAGACGCGCCCTAGAGGCGCTGGCTCAGGTAGGCCTCTCTGACCGTGTCAATCATCGTCCGATCGAGCTTTCGGGAGGTGAGCAGCAGCGGGTGGCTATCGCCCGGGCTCTGGTGAAAAACCCTTCCTTCTTTCTGGCCGATGAACCTACCGGCCAGTTAGACAGCCGTTCTGGCGAGGAGGTAATCTCTATTCTTACCTCTTTACATGCCGAGCAGGGAATCACTTTGCTTCTGGTAACCCATGACGCTAACATTGCCCAGCACTGTCAGAGAATAATACACCTCAAGGATGGCGAGGTTGTCGGGGAGGAAAGCGCATGAAGAAGTGGAGTAATTTTTTATCTACTGTCTGGCTTGGACTCAGTACTCACAAGCTGCGCAGCTTTTTGACTATGCTTGGAATCATTATCGGCGTAGCCTCTGTGATTACTCTTATGTCCATCGGCAAGGGTTCTACAGCACAAATCCTCTCCAATATCGAGAGCATGGGAGCAAACCTGGTTACCATCAGCCCCGCAATGAGTTTTGGTGCCGGAGGAGTGAGGGGTGCCGGTGGCAGCACCCAAACCCTAACTATGGAAGACGCAGAGGCAATATCCCAGCAGGTCTCTTATATATCTGCCGTGGCGCCTTCTTCCTCCAGCAACCTCCAATTGGTTGTGGGCAGTGAGAATACGAATTCCCAGGTCATCGGGACAACCCCCGAGTATATGTTAGTGGCTAACCTGAACCTCGCCAGTGGCGCTTTCTTCTCGGAGCAGGAATACGAGCGCGGTGCTAAGGTAGCCGTGCTCGGCTCCGATGTCGCTGAAGCGCTGTTTGGCAGTGCTAATCCCGTAGGACAAAAGATGCGGATGGGCACCATTATTGTAACCGTCATCGGAGTTCTGGAGAGCAAAGGGACCGGGTTTAATTCGCCTGATGATGCTGTTATCATCCCACTGACGGCCCTGCAGCAGACAGTTGCCCTAACGCGAACCGCACAGGGCGAAAAGGTGGTATCATCCATATATCTGACGGTAAGCGATGAAGGACAGGCAGACTATGTCAAGGCGCAAATCACCAGCCTGCTCCGCACTCGCCACCGTCTTGCAGCCTCTGACGAAGACAATTTTAGCATCAGTTCTATGGAGGAGATAGCCAGCAGCCTCGAGGAAACATCGGGGACGCTGACCCTCCTTCTGGGCGCTATTGCTGCTATTTCATTGCTGGTGGGGGGCATCGGCGTGATGAATATCATGCTGGTGTCGGTGCTGGAGAGGACCAGAGAGATAGGCATACGCAAGGCGCTGGGCGCCAGGGAGCAGGATATATGGAGTCAGTTTCTCATAGAGGCCATCTTCCTGACCTTCGCCGGTGGTATCATCGGGGCTATCATAGGCTGGGGAATCTCCATGATTATCAATAGTATAGGGACTATGGCAACCTTGGTTACTCCTGATATAGTCATCCTTGCCGTTTCGGTATCGGTTGGCATTGGCTTATTCTTCGGTTTTTACCCTGCCTGGAATGCCTCCCGCCTCAATCCTATTGAGGCTCTGAGAAGCGAATGATAGCACCCAGCAGGGAAGCTCCACAGATGCTTGGAGCGAGGCACGTGAGGAAGAAGTAACAACAGCTGAGGACTTTGTTTAGCGACATCAGTGTGTTTTCTTGTTTTGCCACTACTTTTCTAGTGACTTTAGAGCTTCTTTCACTATTGCCGTTAGCTCATTGGGGGTAAATGGTTTGGGTAAAAATGGCCTACCGCTTTGCTCTATAAAAGTCATGGTTTGCTCGTCTATCACACTCCCGGTAGTGAATATTACATTGTTTGCCACCTGCGGATAGTTCTTTTGCAGCCATTGGTAGAGTTCTGCACCGCTCATTTTCGGCGTCCTGATATCAATCATACAAATGTGATATTGCTTCTTCTCTATCATATCCTGAGCTAATGTCCCATTGACGGCAATCTCCACCTCAAATCCTTCCCTAGTAAGGACCCTTTGGCACATAATGCCAATCGATGGTTCGTCCTCGACTATTAAGATTCTCTTCGTGGTGCGGTCAAGAGTATTTATTGTACGCCTCCCCCTCTTTACTACTCGCTGATGGGTAATTCTACCACAAAAGTAGCTCCTTCGCCAGGCTCGCTCTCGGCATATAACTTGCCACCATGTTCAGTAACTATCCCGTGACAGATACTTAGACCAAGCCCGGTGCCTTTGCCCACCTCCCTGGTGGTGAAGAATGGAGTAAAGAGTTGCTTCATGTTGTCCGGACTGATTCCCGGGCCGTCATCAGTAAAGGAAACCCGAACTATATTCCCAACCCGTTCTGTAACAATGGTAAGCTTACCTCTCCTGTGGGCTTCAAGCATAGCCTGTTCGGCATTAACGATGATGCTAATGAAGACCTGCTGCAGTTGAGCTCCATTGCCCATAACCTGAGGTAGGGCAGGGGCAAACCGGGCATCGACTTCAATGTTGCTTACTCTTTGTTCGTAGGAGCGTAGCTGCAGTCCCCTTTGAATGCTGCTGTTGATATCCACCAGCGCCTTTTCGGTTCTTTGCTCGCGGGCAAAGGCGAGAAGCCCCTTTACTATATTGATGGCGCGCATGGCTTCTCGATTGATAGTTTCCAGATCCTCTTTGACATCTGCTGAGAGGTCTCTTTCTAGTAGCAGGTCCGAGAAACCAATGACAGCAGTAAGCGGGTTATTTAATTCATGGGCTATCCCGGCTGCAAGCTGTCCGATTGAAGCCAGCCGGTCGGTAAGTATGAGTTGATCCTCTATTTTCTTGCGCTCGGTTACGTCGCGCCCAACGCCACTGAACCCGATAATCTCGCCCTGGTCATTTCGCAGAGGAGCGACTGAGGTATCGATAACCCCGGGGCTGCCATCTTTGCGGATGATTTTCCAGTGGAAGCCCTTGTTTGGCATGGCGGTCCGGTACACTTCATTAAAGATTCGAAATACAGCTTTTACATAATCTTCAGCTGTAAAGCCTTTATAGCTCATTCCAATCAGCTCTTCCCTCGAGTATCCCAGGTGGCGGCATGCCGCACTATTGACAAAGGTGAGGTTTCCGGCGAGGTCAACCTCGAAATAGCTATCTTCCATCTCCTCCAGTATAGTCCGGTATCTCTCTTCAGACTGCCTCAGCGCCTCCTCTACCCGCTTGCGCTCGGTGATGTCGCGGCTAACACCACGGAATCCGATAACCTCCCCTTTGTCGTTTCTCATTGACAAAACCGAGTCCTCGACGAGCAGCCGGGTCTCATCCTTTCTGACCTCTACCATAGGAAACCACTTCAGCGGCTCACCCGTCCGATACACGCGATTATACGCTTCGAAAACAGCCTTGACGTCCTCTTTGGGAGTGTAAATCTTGTAGTTCATTCCAATCAACTCGTCTCGCGAATACCCAAGGATGCGGCACATTGCATCGTTGACGAAAGTGAAGTTGCCCGCTATATCCACTTCATAATAGCCCTCTTCCATCTCCTCCAGTATAGTCCGGTATCTCTCCTCAGACTGCCTCAGCGCCTCCTCCGCCCGCTTGCGCTTGGTAACATTTCTGCCAACCCCCTGAATGGCATAGGGCTTTCCCTCGTGGTAGATAACGGCTCCTATGACCTCCACGTCCACAAATGAACCGTCCTTGCACCTGACCCTGAACTCATTCACTTCTTTCTGAGCCCCGGTGTCCTTCAATTCCCGGAGCGTGGCGAAGGTCGTGGGCAGCTGGTCCTGGCTCAGCAGGGAGGCAAAATTGAGGTGGGGGATATCTTCTCTCTCATAGCCTAATAACTTCAAAGCCACCTCATTGGCATCCAGGAAATTGCCTTCAAAGTCGTGTACGAAGACGCAGTCAAGCGAGCGGTCGCACAAAGCCCGGTACCGCTCCTCACTATCCCGCAGCGCCTCATCCGCGCGCTTGTGTTCAGTGATATCCTGATACACCACCTGGGATTGCTTTTCACCATCCCACAGCACTTCTCTGCGGGATACCGATAACCATCTAACTTGACCATCTTTACGCACAATGCTAATTTCGTAATCGGAGGGCACATGTTCTCTTCGTTGCCTCTTATTTACTCTTTCCCTGTGTTCAACGTAGCTCTCAGGCATATAAAGTTGATTTCTAGGCACAGCTTTAAGTTCCTTAAGGCTGCCATAGCCGCATATGTCCAGCAAAGTCTTGTTGACGTAAAGCGTCTTTCCATCTTCAGTGACAATACGTATGCCTAAAGGCGATCTTTCTATCGAGTCGCGGAAGTTCTGCTCCGAGAGGTGCAGGGCTTCTTCTGCCCGCTTGCGCTCGGTGATGTCTATGATGACTCCCTGGATAGCAGGTTTCCCGTCATACTCGATGCGGTTAGCATGTATCCCCAGCAAGCATACTGTCCCGTCCTTCCGGATGCCGCGATATTCATAATGTGGAGGCACTGCCTTACCTGCCAGTCGGTCACGGAAGCGCCCCCACACGAGAGCCCGGTCTTCGGGATGTGTCATCCCCCCCACTTTTTCCGGCGAGAATGACAGTAGTTCATCAATAGTGTATCCGTAGATTTTGGCAAAAGCAGTGTTGGCGAAGATGATGCGGAAATCTTGAACTACGACCAGCCCCATCAGAGATTGCTCGGCTAATGTGCGATAACACTCCTCGCTCGGGCGCAGTGTCTCCTGTATCTGCTGCTCGCGCTCAAGAATATTACGCTGACTTCGGGTGCTGGAGGAGTCCTTGACTCTTCCTCGCGGCTTCCCTTTCGGCAGTTCTTTTTCTCTCCTCTCCTTCGCCATCGCTTATCTCCCTCCCAATTGTGTGCAATAGCCGTCTGGTTGTCAAGTGAAGCGAGTTGCAACTCGCTTCACTATAGTAGGGCCAAGCAAAAAGATGCCACAAGATGTATTAATGTCGTCTGCTCTGCGAGTTTACCAGATTGAACTAAACGCTGTATTGTTAAATTCACCTTTTTATACACCATGTTGCGTAGCTTCATAAAGCGGCTAGTTGAACTTGCTCATTGCCGCTTCTATCCCATGGTTAAGAAAACAATCGATGGCTTCCGATACCGTGGCAATTACAGGCTTGATTATTGCTTCTTCCTGGGGGGAGAAATTGCTGAGCACATAATTGACTATAGCGTCCTCGCTCATGGATTGCTCCTCCGCCTGGGGCCGTCCAATCCCCACCCTGATTCGGGGGAAGTCCTCGCTTCTCAGGGCGGAAATAATAGAGTTTATGCCCTTGTGTCCTCCCGAGCCTCCGCTCTGCCGCAGGCGAATTTTGCCCAGGGGCAAATCGAGGTCATCGTGTATTACCAGGAGGTCGCTTAAAGGAATCTTATGCTTATGCACCAGGCCAGCCACGGAGTTACCACTGAGATTCACAAATGTTCTGGGCTTAGCCAGCAGCAATTTCTCGCCCCTTACTTCTGTGAGGCCTACTTTAGCCCGGCATTGCCTGTGGTCAAAGCGGATAGAATGCAGCCTGGCGAAGTAATTCAGGCACCGGAAGCCAGCATTATGGCGATTATGGGCATAGGTCTTACCGGGATTCCCCAGACCAACTATGAGTTTCATTCACTTAGAGTTTATGGGAATTCAGATTCCTGCCTTTCCTTCGGATATTATGGCTGATTCCATCGACGCTAAGCAAATGCTCATCACCCTACACAGCAAGCTTGATTGGCTTAACTCGCTTTAATCTTCTGTTTTTAAGCTTGATTGGCTAAATGGCCTTATATTCGCCAGTATTTAGCCTTAATACTCTAGAATATCCCATTTCACAGAAGTTGCATGAGCGACAACAGCAGGGAAGCTGGAATGATTCGTTTTGTAAAAATGGCTATTTTTTCTGGAGTTTAAGAGTTCTTTTTCATACGTAAGGCGGCCACCCGCGGCGGATTCAGTTGTTAAAGTACGTAGGATTCGTTTCGTCAGCATTTGCCTTTTATGTTTGTGGGCCGTGCAGATCGGCGGAGTGACGTAGGGAGGCGATTTCCAGAATCTTGTCGACGACGTAGCACACGGGGTTCTAAGCACAAATTAGCATAAATTCTTTATTCGAACAAGGGGAAAATGTCGCTAGTTGCCAGGGACTAGGGGCTAGGAACTGGGGGGTGGGAGCAGGAGACTGGAGACTGGAGGCTGCGAGAATGATGCTGAGGGATAGGCAGCCGTCTCAGTAGCCTGGCAGTACTGTAGTGTGGCTAATTGAATCAGGGCATTCGGGGCATTTCGGCTGAGTGGACTATATTAGCCACTATCTGGACTTAACGATCCAGAATATCCTATTCTGGAAAGGCTGCATAAACTAACTGGCCTAGGCCATATGGATGAAAACAGAACTTAAAGCGTAGGTTTTGAGGCCATCTCACGGAGGGATGACAAAAAACGTCAGGGCCGAGGCATAAAAAGTAAGATAGGGAATAGTGGCTCAAATTTTCATTTTTGGGTGAGGGTTATAGTTGGAAAATCCTTTGCCAAAGGCTCTCACTTCGCCGGTCGCTTGAGTCTTTGAATTCCATAACTAATCAGGCCACCGATCGTCGCTAGCCCCATCGTCATTACACTCATGCCAACAGAGACCGAACCGGGAGGGATAAAACCGGATATCTTGCTTAGCTCCGCCTCATACCAGTAAATCAGCATCGCCGGTATCGTGCAGAGAATCCCTGCCAGAGGCCCACGTCTCCTGGTTGCGAGCCCTGCAATTATCGCCGCGATACACACGAGCAATAACAAGTCCAAATCCATACGAGACCCTAAAGCATTGATTCCCGCCAACGCTACCACTACTGGTATCGCACACAGGATTCCCACTAGAATACGCCTCCGCTCCAAATTCTCCGCCACGCCCCCCGCAACGACTCCAGCAATTAATACGGCTAGCCAAAGGATTACGGTTCGTGAGAGGAAGTAAGGAGAAAATAGGCTTATTCCCATCTTCCATCGCAGGCCGGCAACAAGCGTCACCATGATGAAGCCTATCAGTACGCCCCACTTCAAACCTTTTATCCTTTGCATGTTCCGTTTCTACGGTACGCGAACGTATGAGACATATCCATCACTATCATAGGGGCTATCCTCTGTGCTAATGTAACAATAATCCTCGTAAACTGTGTATCCTTTGTCTATTGCCAACGAACACAGTGAATTCTCTGTCCATTCCTCCCGATCCCCAGTACCCCAATGATCATAATGGACAGTCCCTATCACAAAGTAACCAAGGTGCACATCATAAAAATAGTCCTCCGGGTATGGTGCGTAAACTCTCATATGTCTACCTACAAACCACAATTCATTTTCACGCGTGCCTTTGTCCTGGTCGTACTCCCAACCGTTGGTGAAGTTGTCATCATTGAGCCTGTCATACCTCGTATAATGTATTGCGGTTGGCCCCCAGTATATAAACTTAACTTTATCCACCTCTGCGTTCTGGTAGAATAACATGGACACAGCATGTTCTCTTTCAGATGTGGTCGTCCCACTAACTTGGTCAAAATTCCAGAATTTTTCGCCTTCGTCGAAGGTGCTAATCACATCAATCGTCTCATCGCTGCCACCTACATTGTACTGCAATACTTTCAGCTGCGCAGGATTGGAGGCAGTCATTACCTGGTCTTGCCCCTCCACGGGTATGTCAACTTCATCGACTATCGCCGGATGGCCGCCCGTTTCCAATCGACAAGTCGAGTCGCCTCCAGATGAAACTTTTCCTTTGCTATCAATTTCCCAAATCGGCTGTCCGGGTTCCACAACATCCTGAATTTTCAAACAAGGTGAAAGTCCACCTTGCTTCAGGGTCCCCAGGACCCACACTTTCTTGCCAACATA
>Ga0307438_1001791_pt1 | contig 13163 bp, 18 predicted proteins | sample SalMarWE160110MG_FD_202144 | JGI IMG/M metagenome (GOLD analysis project Ga0307438, IMG submission 202144) | Salt marsh sediment microbial communities from the Plum Island Ecosystem LTER, Massachusetts, United States - WE1603-110 | ecosystem: Environmental > Aquatic > Marine > Intertidal zone >... | reverse complement strand
TGTAGAGGCCGTTGAACCCCTTGGACGGGTCAGTCTTCGCCTCCTCCCATGCTTCGTTGGCGGCTGTCGCCACGGCCCGGTCGCCTGGCTTGACGCCTACCTTCCCCATTATCTCTTCCATCCTCTCCAAGGTGTCGTAGGTGGTGTGGCCCTCCACGAACTCCCGCTGGTACTGGTAGTGGCGGCGCACTATCTCCTCCCTGCTCGCCTGCCTGACCACACGGTCGTCCACGATGCCCTGCCAGGTCATGTTGACGCCCATGTCCGTGGGGCTCCTTATCTCGGCCATGGGGTCCCCCGGCTCCGTCATCTTCTCTATGATCTTGAGCATTATGGCGAAGTTCTCGACGTCCCGGTTGTAGTTGGTAGCCTCGACGCCGTAAGCCTCAAGGTGCCATGGGTCCACGCAGTTGTAGTCCCCGATGTCTGCGGTGGCTGCCTCGTAGGCGACGTTCACGGGGTGCCCCACGGGGAGATCCCATATGGGGAAGGTCTCGAACTTGGCGAACCCGCTCATGACCCCCATCTTTCTGTCCTGGTAGACCTGGCTCATGGAGAAGCTCATCTTGCCGCTGCCGGGGCCGGGGGCCGTCACTACCACTATGCGTTTCTCCGTGTCCACGTGCTCGGACCTGCCGTACCCTTGGTCGCTGACAACCCGATCCAGGTCGGTGAGGTACTCTTCTATCTCGTAGTGGATGTAGACCCTTATGCCCCGGTTTTCGAGGCGCTGCTTGAACTTGTGGGCCGCCTGCTCGCCGCCGTACCTGTTGATTACCACGGCGGAGACGTCTAGCCCCAGCTCGCCCAGGTCGCCTATATCCTTGAGTATCTGGTCCTCGTAGGTGAGCCCGAAGTCCCGTCTGATCTTCCTGCCCTCGATGTCCTTGGCGCTGATGCAGTGCACTATCTCCAGCTCGTCGAGGCTCCTGAGCATCTTTACCTTGGTGTCCACATCGAAGCCGGGTAGCACCCTGCTGGCGTGGTGGTCGTACCGGAGCTTGCCGCCGAACTCCAGGTACAGCTTATCGTATTGGTCCACCCGCTCCATGATTCGCCGAACCTGGGCGGAGAGGTATTTGCCGGTGTCGAACCCCTTCTCCCTGATCATAGCCGGTTCCGCCTATCAGCGCTAGAGAAATAAACCGTGAACCTCGAACCTTGCACCATCCCCAAGGTATGTTTAAGCACATGAGAAGCGGCTATAGGCGGATTCTTCGGCATATTCAACAATATTTAGAGGTCTAATAAGATACTTGCGTAGAAATAACGTTGAACGTACTATAGTAGGGCCTTGGCGATCATCTCAGGGGGCCTAGGCACGTCCATGAGCTTTAGGATAGTCGGGGCGATGCTGCTGAGCCCCTCGCCGTCCATGAGATTCACGTCCTGAAGCTCTCGTTCGCTGCTCACGAGGATGAAGGGCACCGGGTTGACGCCGTGGCTCGGGTTAGGCGACCCGTCCGGGTAGAACATGGTCTCTATGTTTCCGTGGTCACCCGTGACAAGGACCGTGTAGCCTTTCCTCAGCCCGGCGTGCACTACTCTGCCCAGGCACTCGTCCACCACCTCGCACGCCTTGACCCCGGCTTCGAGGTTCGCGGAGTGCCCGACAAGGTCGCCGTTGGCGTAGTTCACCAGTATGAAGTCGTAGACGTTTCCTGTGATCTCCGGGACGAGCCTGTCGGTGATCTCGTAGGCGCTCATCTCTGGCTTGTCCTCGTAGCTGGGCACCTTGGGGCTGGGCACCAGTATCCTGTCCTCGCCAGGGTTGGGCTCCTCGATCTGGCTGTTGAAGAAGAAAGTCACGTGGGCGTACTTCTCCGTCTCGGCTATCCTGAGCTGCCTGAGGCCGGCAGCGGCCAGCACATTCCCCAAATTGTTAGTGACCCTGTGCTGTTTGTATGCCACGGGTAGATCCAGGTTCTGGTCGTAGACGCTCATGCAGACGAAGAAGACGCCGGGGACCTTCCTGCGCCTGAACTCAGTGAACTCGTCTTTGGTCAGCGCGTAGGTAATCTGCCTAGCCCTATCACTCCGGAAGTTCCAGAAGATGAAGGCGTCGCCATCGTCTATAGTCGCTATCGGTGAACCGTCTTCCTCCGTTAACACTATGGGCTCAACGTAGTAGTCGGTGAGCTCGGGGTTCTCTGAGTAGACATGCTCAAGCGCCTCGAAGGGGTCTCTTTCTTTCCTGCCCTCGCCGAGGGTCAGCAGATCGTAAGCCTTCTGGGTTCTGCCCCAGTTGGTGTCCCTGTCCATGGCGTAGTACCTGCCCACCATCGACGCGATGCGGCCGACACCTTTCTCGTTCATGACTCCGAGGGTCTCCTCTAGGAACCCTGCTGCGCTCCTCTCGGGCACGTCCCTTCCGTCGAGGAAGCAGTGGACGTAGACCCTCTCGAACCCTTCACGTCTCGCCAGCTCAAGCAAGGCGTATAGGTGGCTGGTGGTACCGTGTATCCCCTGATCGCTGAACAGGCCGGCTAGGTGCAGCTTTCCGCCAGTCTCACGGCAGCGCCGGATGGCGTCGAGGAAAGGCTGTTTCTCGTAGAAGCTCCCGTCCCTTATGCTCCGGTTTATATCCTCCAAGGGCTGCCACACGACCCTCCCGGCGCCCATGGTGAGGTGCCCAGGCTCGCTGCCGCCCTGCGTGCCTTCGGGAAGGCCGACGGCGTTACCCGTGCACTTGAGCAGCGTCCAAGGATACTGCTCCATGTATCTATCGTGGTTGGGCGTCTCCGCGATATACGCCGCGTTCCCGGTGGTCTCCTCCGTGTACCCCCAACCGTCCCGTACGACGAGTATGACCCTGCGCCGAACCATCTCAGCCTATTGGTCCCGGGCACCGTATAAATGGCTACCCTTCACCGTCTAAGGTAGCTCCACGCGAAGGACAGCAGCGAGAGGAGTATCAGGAGCGGGCTTGTCGCGAAATAGAAGCCGTCCCTCCTGTAGACCCAAAGGATGTACCACGGCAGCCTCTCGACGCTCGGCACGAGCCTAGCGACGTACGGCATGGCGACGAACAGGATGCCGAGGGCGATGAGGACCCACCCCAAGGCGGTGAACTCTCTGTATGGCTCCATGCCTGACATATTGAACATTGTACAGTAAATCTTTAATGCACCTGAAGGTGTACCTCACCGGATTCGCATGAGTCGTCCACTAAGGATAGTCATGCTGGGGCCGCCGGGAAGCGGGAAGGGCACCCAGGCACACATAATATCAGAGCTCTACGACGTCCCCGTGATAACCACCGGCGACATGCTGAGGGAGGCCGTGGCGAACGGAACCGAGTACGGCAGGATCGTGGAAGGCTACATGTCCCGCGGCGAGCTCGTCCCCGACGAGATAGTGAACGGCGTCGTGGGCGAGCGGCTGGGGAAGTCGGACCTGGAGAACGGCTTCATACTGGACGGGTTCCCGCGGAGCACCCCGCAGGCCGAGTTCCTGGACAGCTATCTAGAGGAGCACGGCTTGAAGCTGGACTACGTCATCCACGTGACTCTGGAAGACGAGGCCATCGTCGAGAGGCTGAGCAACAGGCGAAGCTGCCCCAGCTGCGGAGAGGTCTACCACCTCGTATCCAAGCCCCCGAAGAAGGCGGGTGTATGCGACAAGTGCGGCTCCGAGCTGGTGCTCCGCGACGACGACCGGCCTACCGTGATCAGGAACAGGCTTGAGGTGTACAGGGAGAAGACCCAGCCCCTGCTGGACAGGTACAGGGACAAGGGGCTGATAAGGGAGGTCCCGGGGGATCACCCCATCGACCGGCTCCCAGAGCTCCTGAGAACGGTGCTCGGCTAGGTCTTGTACCGGAACTTCCTGAGAATCCCTTTCCTCCACTCTATGCCTTCATCGTCCTCGACTCCCTTGCTCCTGTAGCCGTCGATGACGCCCATGATGCCTCTGCCCTGCTCGGTCTCGGCGACGACTACCTGGAGCGGGTTCGCCGTGGCCGCGATTATCCTGCAGACCTCGGGCACCATCTTGATCTGAGTGAGCACGTTGATGGGGTAGGCGTCCCTCATCACTATGTTGAAGCTGTGGCCGCAGCTCAGCGCCTCCGCGTTCTCCGTCGCGGTCCTCCGGAGCTCCTCGTCGTTTCCCTCGTGCCTTATGAGGCACTCGCCGCTTGCCTCGCAGAACGCAAGCCCGAACTTTATGGACGACGAGCTGGAGACGAGGGCCTCGTAGACATCCTCGACGGTCTTTATGAAGTGACTCTGCCCCAGGATGACGTTGCACCCCTCGGGGACCTTCAGCTCCACTAACTTAAGATCCATCCTTACAACCGTGAGAATCTCCGGGTACGGGTTTTTAACGGCTTCGCGGAGAGTCTCCCCTAGCCTACGGGTCTTTACTTGGTGCGGGGGGTCATGGGGACGTACTCGACGGAGGGCCTTCTCTGCTGCTGCCCCATCTTGTAGAGATTCATTAGCTGGTACACTTCCGTGGGGAGCTCGTTCCTGGCGCACTGGCCCAGCATCTCGCAGACGACCTCGGCTGTTATGGGGAAGTCGTGGGTGTACTTACCCATCACCAGATCCTCGATGATCTTATCCACCCTCTCAGGTGGATGCTTGTCTCCAATCAGCTTCCTGACTGTGTCCTTCATCTGGCTCACCGCCTTCTGCGCCTCCTCGGCCAAGTACAGGGTCTCGTCGTCTGTCTCGTCTGTCTTCTTACGCTCCACGACCTTGAGCATGCTTGAAGCCGAGTAGACCCCGTTCTGTGTGCCTATCTGGGGGTCCACGGGACCCAGGACGGCGTGGGGGTCCATCATTATCTCGTCGGCCGCCAGCGCGATGAGGGTGCCTCCGCTCATGGCGTAGTGGGGCACCATGACCGTGGTCCTGCCCCTGTGCTCCTTGAGGGCGAACGCCACCTGCGTAGCCGCGAGGGCTATGCCCCCCGGGGTGTGAACTATAAGGTCTATGGGCTGGTCGTCCGGCGTCATCCTTATGACCCTGAGGAGGTCCTCGCTGTCGTCGATGTCTATGTACCTGGATATGGGGAGCCCGAAGAGGCTGAGGGTCTCCTGTCTGTGTATCAGGCTAACGACGTTGGTGCCCCTCTTCTTACCAAGGTTCCTGAGAGCGGAGGAACGCGAGTTCTGTAGCATCGTCTGCTGCAGCCTCGGGACGAGGAACGTGAAGATGAGGAAGAGTACCCATACGTTGCTTAACAGCGCGTCAATGGCAGCCATCTTGAACGGATGGACCAGGTGAACTGCTAGGTAAAAACGTTGTTCAACCCCTCCCGTGTGGTGTTTCCTCGGTAAGGTTTTAGATGAGCACGACAGAGGAATGGGTGATGGGTGGAAGCAGGGGCGAACCAGACGACTACGACAGCCGGATAAGCGGCTGGCACAACAGCCTAGGCTGGGGAAACGGCACAGAGAGCGTAGCACCCTATGTCCCTACCCCGGTTAACGTCGTGCGCCAGATGCTTATAATAGCGGAGGTCGGCCCAAGCGACGTCCTCTACGATCTGGGCTGCGGCGACGGCAGGATACTTTTCACGGCGGTGGAGGAGTTCGACATCTCCCGAGCCGTGGGCTTCGAGCTCAACCCCCGGATGGTGGAGTCCACCAGACTCAAGATCGAGGACAAGGGCCTCAGCGGCAGGATAAAGGTCGTCGAGGGCAACTTCTTCGAGGAGAACCTGTCTGAGGCTTCCGTGGTCACCCTCTACCTTACGACGTCCGGCAACGCGAAGCTAAGGCCCAAGTTCCACGACGAGCTCAGGTACGGCTCCCGCATCGTGAGCCACGACTTCCCGATAGTGGACTGGGTCACCGCCAAGCACGATCAGGGGTACTACCAGGTGGGTAGCCACAAGATATTCTTCTACAGGATACCGCAGGCATACAACTCGAAGCCTCCCGAGAAAAACGAGGCGAAAGACGATAGATGGGACCGGCTGAAACGCCTGTTCGATAGGGGCTAGTAGACCCCCAGTGCGAGGGCTATTATGGCCATCCTTGCCCAGATGCCGTGGTGCACCTGCTTGAAGTACAGGGCGCCCGGGTGGCTGTCCAACTCTGGGGCGATCTCGTTGACCCTGGGCAGCGGGTGCATGAGCACCATGCCCTTCTTGGCCTTGGCCATCATCTTGTTGTCGATCACGTAGGCGTCGGCGAACTTCTTGTACTCGGCCTCGCTGGGGAACCTCTCCTTCTGGATGCGAGTCGCGTAGAGCACGTCCAGGTCGCCTATGACTTTGGTAAGGTTCTCCGTCGCCTCCCACTCCACCTTACCCTCGGTGTCTTTGATGACGTCGTCTCGCATGGCCAGCTGCGTGGGGCTGATGAGCCTGAGCTTGACGTCGTAGTTGCTGAGCCCTATCATGAGGCTGTGGACGGTGCGACCGTAGAGCAGGTCCCCGCAGAGCCCGACCGTGAGCCCGTCTAGGGAGCCCTTGGCGTGCTTTATGCAGTGCATGTCCAGCACGGCCTGCGTGGGGTGCTCCCAAGAGCCCGACCCGCCGTTGAGAATGGGAATGCTGGCTACAGCGGCGGCCTTCCTGCTGCTCCACTCGTCGGGGTGCCTCATGGCGATTATATCCACGTAGTTCTCCACCGTCTTGATGGTGTCCTCCATGGTCTCGCCCTTCTTGACGCTGCTGACGCCGGGGTCGGCGAACCCCGTGACTCCGCCTCCCAGCCTGAGCATGGCGGACTCGAAGCTGAGCCTCGTCCTGGTGCTGGGCTCGAAGAACAGGGCGCCCATTATCTTTCCCTTGGCCATGTCCGTGCCCTCGGTTTCCAGGGGCATCATCTCGTCCGCGACGCCTAGGATGAAGTCGATCTCGTCGCGGCCGTAGTCCCTCATGGATATGAAGCTCTTGCCTTTGAAGCTTGACGCGCTAACCATATCTCACACAGTAGAGTTGAGTACCCGCTCATCTTATAACGATAACGCGTTCAACACGGCTGAGCACCGAAAATGGAGCCCCGATATATAATCATAAAATACGAGACAATCGACTCAAACCCTAGGGCGGACGCTATGGCCGTGGAGAAGATACCCGACCTGGATAGCTGGAAGAAGATAGGCGAGATGACTTCCAGCCTCGGCACCGTCTACGACCTTTACGAGAGCCCGGACCAGCGGAAGGTGGCCCAGGTGGACAAGAACCTCGTCATCTACCTCATCATGGAGGAAGGCAGGCTCTCCTACATGAACCCCAGAACCATAGACGCCCTCCAATGGATGAAAGAGGTAGAGGAGTTCCTCAGGGAGAAGGTGAAGCGCCCGGAACTCTAGGGCTCTGGGTAGAGGCCCATTCGTTTCAGCAGCTCAACCAGAGTGGGGGTCAGCTCGTAATCGGTGAAGCCCTCGGGCGTAACCCACACCGCGTCCAGCGCGTCGTCCATGGCCCTCATCTCTCCGCTCAGAGGCCTCGCGTGGAAGTCTATTATTACGAAGTGGTACCTCACGCCTCCACCGGGGTCCAGGACTACCCTGTCCACCACGTCGAGCCTGCCCAGTATCTCGACGGTGAGCCCCGTCTCCTCCAGCGCCTCCCGGGCGGCGGCGTCCGCGGCCCTCTCCCCCACCTCTATGAGGCCGCCGGGTATGGACCATAGGCCTGCGTCCGGCTCGGCCGCCCTCTTGACAAGCAGGTAACGCCCGTCCTCCTCGATGAGGACGCCCACTCCTACGATGGGCCTACCCGGGTACAGCCTGTGGGACATGGCGACCGCCTCATGATCTAGCCGCGCGGGATATATGTTAGTCGTCCAGAGGGGCCGCCCCGCTTCCCGCCATCTCCATGCGTATGAAGCGGCTCATGGGCGTGCTGAGGCTGGAGGCGGGGTAGAGTTCAGGCAGCACCTTGACCCAGATGGGGAACCTACACTTGAGGGCGGTGCCCTTCACGATGGCCTCCCCGGGGGGCAGATCCCCTATGAGCTCGGAGAACTGGCTCCCCATGATCTCGGCTATCCTAGCCTTGTCAACGTCCTCGAGGCCGTGGCATATCACGTTGTTGGCGCACTGGGTAACCACGGTCTTATCCACGGTGCTCAGCCTCTGGGTGACTATCCACAGCCCGACGCCGTTGCGGCCGCCGTTGGTGGCGATCTCCTTTACGACGCCAAGCAGCTTGCCCCTGCTGTCCTTCTCCCCTATCTCGAAGACGCCGCGCTGGGGAGCGTAGTACATGGCCTCCTCCAGCACCACGATGCACCCGAACCCCCGGTTCTCCAGCGCCTCCCCGAATATCCTCCTGAGAACCTGGGCGACTACCAGATGCTTCTGGCTCCACGTGTCCCTGCCCTGGCTGAGGTCCATCAGCACCACGTGGCGGTCCTTCAGGAGATCCACGGGGTCCAGGGGCTCCATGTCGCCGTCCGGTATCAGCTTGCTGCCCGAGACGGCGTTCACCACCTGCTGCCTGTAGCTCTCGAACTCCTCGTCCTTCTTGTTGAACCCCAGCTTGTCAGGCTTCACCCAGCCGATGGCCTGCCTGAGGTTGACCTTGGTGACCGGCGCCGCCTGCGCGTAGAGTATCTTCAACGCATGAACCAGTATCTTGGAGTTCCACCACGTCTTCTGCCACCCGAACTCGCCTATGTAGTCCTCCCACGGCACGTCGCCGGGCTGGAAGAACCTGCTCCACGGCACCTTGAGCACCTTGTCTGCTCCCAGCTGCTCGCCTAGGCTGCTGTACTCGCCGTCTTTGTCCACTATGAAGAAACGGACGGGGGGCTCCGCCGACGCCGCCCTTGCCACCATGGATACAGCGGTTGTGGTCTTGCCCGTGCCCACGGCGCCGCAGATGAGGCAGCTCTGCCGGATGAGGCTGTAAAGCCCCAGCTCAACGTCGAGGTCCGTGCTGGGGTCAGACCCCAGGAGGAGCTTCCAGTCGCCATTGGGCTTCGTGAACTGTGCCACAATCTCCCTCTCGGCGACGTAGACGGGCGTGTTCGGGGGCAGGGGGTACCTGAGGGGCCTCAGGCTGCCGCCGTCGTCCATCCAGCCCCACTGGTACGCCTGGGCGTGGAGGGTGCTGTCCTCGAAGTCGGTTACTACGCGGCCGTCCCTCAGCAGCGCCTCCTCGTACTCCCTGACGCGTTTGTGGGGGTAGACCCGGGTGACCTGGTAGACCACGGGGCAGCCGTTCTTGGGGTGCTCGATGTAGACGAGGTCCCCCTTGGCCAGCTCGTAGCCTCGGAGCATCAGTATGGTTATCTCGTTGATGCCGTACTCGCCGGTGGAGCTGTAGGTGTGGCCTACCTTCAGGCTCCCATCCATTCTCCCTCACCCCAGTAAGGCGCCAGCTGCGAGACCTCCCCCATCTCCCTGCCGACCCTGGTGACTATCTCGCTGTAGACGTCATGGATGAACCTCCGGGTCACCTTGACTCCCTCGTCGGCCTTCACTATGGCGAGGGGGACGCCGTTGTACAGGCTCGTCGAGTAGCAGTAGTCGGCCACGTCGTCGATCTCGCTGAGGCAATAGGCGGGGAGGTCTATGCGGATGGGGGGGATGCTCCACTCCCCCGTGAGGCGGGCGTAGAACGAGTAGATGGGCTCCCCCACGGCGTCCATGAAGCCCGAACCCCTCGAAGCCATCCTCATGGCCGTCCTGGGCGAGAATATGTCCGTCCTCTGGCCCGGCTCAAGGGCGTGGAGCATGAGGAAGCTGTCGGATAGATCGGTTTCATCCTGGAGCCCAAGGCAGTGTATCATGTACCGCGCGCTGGGGCGCTTCACCACGCCCGCGGCCACAACCCCCAGCCGCCTACATTTCTTCAAGAGACCCTTCACCGCTTCGATGAGTCTTCTCCTGTCCTCCTCGCGGCCTGCGTTGCTCCACATGTTGCTGAAGGCGAGCGGCCCGTCTATGAGTAGCAGCTCGGGACATCCTTTGTCCTCCAGAAACCTAGTGGCCGTCTCGTACAGCTTCGCCTCGCGGCGCAGGTTCACCGTGCTCGGGAACCTGTCCCGGGAATACCTGTACGGCTGGGATATGGACTCGGGTGCTAGGAAATACCTGCAACCGTCGTTGAGAGAGTACGCCATGGCTCCTATGACCGCGTATCGCCTGGAGGCGAGGGGTATTATCTGGCTCCCCGCGTCCACGCCCGTCACCCTCCTGTATGCCTCCCTCTTCCTGAGCGTGTGGAACGTGTCCTCGGCGCGTATCTTGTTCGCCAGCTCCTTGACGTGGGGGCCCTCTTCCAGTATGTCGCTGGTTATCTCCGTGAGCAGGAGGTTCCTCAGGGAGAGGCTGAGGTTAGACGGTGTCCGCGTCTCCATGGCGGCGTTCAGCTGGCTTTTCTCCTTGTACGCGAGCACCTTCAACACACGTTCCTTGAAAACTGTCTACGTACAACACTTTTTTTCCTCGATATATTAAGCTTATGATCGCTGTGAGCGTAATTTCCGATAAACGCCATTCTATATATAAAGGAAGAAATTTATTCGCTCGGATATCGATCAAAATAAATGCATATCCGACCCCACCCCAAAAGTAAAGTTAATAAGAACACTGAAACAAACATGTCAACCAGTGAAATGTCTTCGAAAAAAAGCCTAAAAGACACTATTTTCAAGGAATTCCTGAGGAACCCGAAGCTCGGGCCTAGCGAGATGGCCGAGAAGCTGGACGCCAACTATAACTCAGTAAAGGCTGCTTTCGCCAAGCTCGCCGAGGACGGATTCCTCGATCGCCCGAGCCGCGGAAACTATTCGCCGAGCATGCCCGGCATCCTCCTGGATCTCATCGAAAGAGTGGAGGCGCTGGAGGAGGCAGTCAACAGGTGACTGACCTGCTCGAAGAGGTCCTGAGAGACGTGTCTCCCACAACGGTGCAGTTCAAGGTCCTCACCTATCTGGCCTTCAGGGGACGATCAAACCCGGTGGATATCTCAGAGGAGACGCAGATATCACCGGGTAGCGTCAGGCCTGCCCTGAGGACGCTTCTGGACAAGGGGTACGTGGATCAGCTAGACGACGGGAGCTACAGGTCCCTCGTGCCTTTCACTGACATCGTCTCACATTTATACTCATTTACTGAGTAGAGTCCGGGGAGGGCCGGCGAGTGGGTTCGGAGGAGCTTGAGGGGCTGAGGAGGGCGGACAGCCAGAGGGAGGTCTTTCTCTGCCTCGTCGAGAACGATGAACCCATGACCTCGCAGGACATAGCCGGGAAGCTGGGTCTCACCGTCAACGCCGTAAACATAGCGCTCTTCAACCTAAACAACAAGGAGCTCGTGGAGAGGGTGAGCCGGGGAGTGTACAAGTACAAAATGGGCCCCATACTCAAGGAGCTTCTGGTAAGATACTTCGAGGGGTAGAGATGACGGAGGCGCTTAAGGAGCTGGACCCCGAGACCCTGGCCTTCAAGGTTCTCGTCTACCTCACCTTCAAGGACAGGCCCATGAAGCCCATCGAGATATCGAGGGTGCTGGGGGAGAACAGCAGCAGCGTCAGGGCCAGGCTCGCGGAGCTCAAACAGACCGAGCTCGTGGAGAACACGGGGGAGGGCTACGTTGCGTCCACCTCGTCCTACGACGTTCTGATGAAGTTGTTCAGGGGTTAAACGGGTTTCATGTCCACTTTCACTCTTCTCTCCGGTCTTTTCGTGTGGTGAAGACATAAAAAGTGGTTAAACCAAGTTTCAGCCAACTCCCTTTAAGTGCGGCTAAGGAAATAGGTGTGGAAGAGATGTCTGAGGAACGGATGGGGCAGCTGAAGGAGCTTACCGATAGCCTGTTGAACCTGCAGAGGGCGCCTAGCCAGTCTAGGGTGTTCTATCATCTTCTGGAGACCGGTAAGACGGTGACCGTGAAGGAGCTCGCCGGTGAGCTGGACCTCACACATAAGGCCACGGAGAGGGCGGTGGCGAAGCTGCTGGACAAAGGGCTGATACAGCGCAACATGTTCAGGGAGAGCACCTACATGTGCGACAGCAGAAAGATACTGCTCTCCCTCCTCATGGTTACCACCGAGCTCTACCAGGACTACGAGAATAGAACAAGATAGCTAATACGTGTCGCGGAGCCGCCGCAGCAAGTCTTCCTCGATCCACTTCACGCCCTTGGCCGTGAGCTTGTGCAGGCTTTCCTTGCTGTCCGGCTTGAAGACCTGTCCACGTTCCCTCATCTCGTGGAGCCTAGCGGCGACGGCCACCTTCTTGCCGCTGGACACAAGCCGTTCACCGATCTCTTTACTGGTGGCTTCATGGCCTTCCATCGCGTAGAGGACGAGCCCTATGGCCTCGTAGTGGGACAGGTTCTCGCGGGAGACTATGGTCGGGCCTTCGTCGTCGATCCTTACTATTCCCTTCAGGCTGTCCTCCACATCGGCTGTGGCCTCTGAGGCTATCTCGTTGATCCGTGAGACGTATTCACTTGTGAGCCAGCCGAGGCCCTCCAGCACCTCCTCCGGGGACTCTCCGCTCACCTCGATGGCGCCGTACCCGGTCTCGATGGTGACCCTGAGCCGCGGCGTCACTCTCCCTCCTGCTTGTTGAGGACGTACTGGTAGCCCCGCTTCTTGTCCTTCCACCTGCGGAGGGTTCCCTTCTTCACCATCCACACCAGGACGCCGCTGAGGGTGGTCTTGGGGAAGAATACGGCGTTGGCCTCCATCGCCTCCCTTAGCTCGCCGATGGCCCTCGGCTTCTCGCCCCAATCCGTCGCGAGCAGGCTCTCCACGGCCTCGCTGCACTGGCTCGTCCGGTCGATGGTGGGGAATTTCTTAACCTTGCTCTCCTTCTCTTCCTTCTTCTGGGCGCGTTTCCCTGCCGGCAGTTCGGCGTTGAAGGCGTTGGATACCTTGTCCACGATGAGGTCCAGATCCTCCAGGGTCTCCAGGACGTCCTCCCTCGCTCCGCCTAGCTCCACCTCCATGTCGCCGATGCGTACCTTTAGGCGGAAGGCGGGCTCAGGCATAAAACCACGTCTACTCTGGCAGCATAATAGTCTCTAAGACCGAATATAATACTTATTAGAGGGGGCGTCAGCCCTGTCTGGCCTTGAGGGCCGACTGTAGAAGCCTCTGGACCTCCTGGGGCTCGGCTCTTCCACGCACCTGACCCATTATGACGCCCATCAGCGGCCCCATGGCCCTCATGCCTCGCTCGGCCACCAGATCGGCCTTCTCCTCGACGACGCCGTTGACCAGCTCGGCCAGCTCCTCGGCGG
>Ga0307438_1001778_pt1 | contig 13241 bp, 11 predicted proteins | sample SalMarWE160110MG_FD_202144 | JGI IMG/M metagenome (GOLD analysis project Ga0307438, IMG submission 202144) | Salt marsh sediment microbial communities from the Plum Island Ecosystem LTER, Massachusetts, United States - WE1603-110 | ecosystem: Environmental > Aquatic > Marine > Intertidal zone >... | reverse complement strand
CGCCGCGCAAGCCGTAGATCCAGGCCCGGATGGGATTGCCTTGACCTGTGGCGAGCAGGGACGTCGTGGGGTAGTTGATGATAGAGCCGATGCCCTGACGGGCCAGGTAGTCGCGGTAGTTGAAGTCCTCGAACTCGGGGGGCGTCTCCAGCTTGCCTTCGAGTTCCAGCAGGTCGCCGTAGTCGTAGCGGGGGAAGAGGCCGCCGCGCATCAGAATGCCGCCGGAGGTGCTCTGCCAGCGGCCGTCGACCAGCACCTCGCGGGCGGAGAGGCGCAGCCTGAGCGAACTGCCCCGCTCGTCGGGCTCGCCGGAGACGACGGCGCGGAAGCGGACGGCGTCGTCATCGGTGGGCTCGGCGTCAGGGTCGACGTTGTACGTGGCGATCCCTTGTGGGTCAGCCGATGGCAGGCTCGACTGGTAGAGCCAGGCGCCGCCCACCAGAAGGGCGGCGGCCAGAGCGGCCCAGAGAAGGGCGAGTGCAGAGCGTGGGGCGACCAGGGGCGCGATGGCCGCGAGGAGAGCGGCGGCCGCTATGGCCCAGGGGTTGCCCTGCGCGAAGGCCGCCGCTGCCATGCCCAGCAGCCAGCACAGGGCCAAGTAGCCAAGGATCATGGCCCTACAGTGATCAAATCGCGGATCTGGTCGAATACGGACTGGGGGATGAGCTTGCGCTCGACCAGTTGTTCGATGTCAGAGAAGGGGCCGTTGTGTTCGCGGGAGTCGACGATGCTCTGGGAGCGCACTTCGCCGATGCCAGGCAGGGAATCGAGAACGGCGGCGGGCGCCGTGTTGATGTTGATCCTTTCGCCCTGCGGGGCCTGGACGGAGCTCAGCGCTGCCTGCTCGCCCAGGCGGGGCACGAGCACCTGGTCCTCGTCGTGCAGGCGGCGGGCGAGATTGACGGCCTCCAGGTTCGCATCGTCGGCGGGGCCGCCGGCGGCCTCGACGGCGTCGATCGACCGATCGCCATCGCTGAGGAAGTAGACGCCGGGACGATTCACTGCTCCGGCGACGTAGACCTGAATTTCGGACGCAGCGGACGTTTCGCCGAGGTTGATCTCCAGGGGCTGCGGGCCCTGCAACTGCCTATCGACAAAGACGGCGATGGCGATAAGCAGGGGCACGGCCATCAGGCCGATGACCAGCCAGCGATAGCGCTCCAGCCAAACAAGCAAAAAAATAACCCCGGCGGGGAAATGCCTATAGCGGTAGCTAGCCCTGGTTCCGCAATATAGGGGGTTATCTGCTCCTGGTCAAGGGGCTACGCCTGGGCCGGTAGCTGGCAGCACGCGGCTGTGTCGCTGGGGCCGCTGTGGAGGGCGGCGGTGAGTTGCGGCCTTCCTTGACAGACAGGGGGCTTTCGATGATGCTATGATGCTGTAGTTAGCGCAATCAGGGAGGTCAAGGCCGATGATAAATAAGATCGTGGGTAGCTTCGATGAGGCCGTGGCCGATATGGTCGACGGGGCCACTGTTCTGATCGGCGGCTTCGGCGGCGCGGGGGAGTGTCCTAGCTACCTGATCGCCGCCGTGGGCCGAAAAGGGGTCAAGGACCTTACAATCGTTGGCAACACCGGCGGTTGGGGGGTGGACCTGCTGGACATTTTGCGCCAGCGTATGGCTGTCATCCTGAATCTCCCCGAGGACTGGTACGACCCCGGCTTGCTGGTGGAGCGGGGGCAAGTGAAGAAAGGCATCCTCTCCTTCCCCGCTGCTCCCGCTCGCATTCTTACCCCTTTCGAACGAGCGGTGTTGGCGGGCGGTGTGGAGGTGGAGCTCCTGGGCCAGGGGACGCTGTGCGAGAGGATGCGAGCGGCCAAGGGGGGCATCGCCGCCTTCTACACCCCCGTAGGCGTGGGCACGATTGTGGAGGAGGGCAAGGAGGTGCGGGAGTTCAACGGCCGCAAGCACCTTCTGGAGCACGCCATCAAGAGCGACTTCTCCCTCATCCGCGCCCACAAGGCCGATAGGTATGGGAACCTGGTCTATCGGGGGACAGCGCGCACCTTCAACCCCGTGATGGCTGGCGCTTCTACCGTCACCGTGGCCGAAGTGGACGAGGTGGTGGAGCTGGGCGAACTGGACCCAGAGTGCATCGTCACCCCCGGCGTGTACGTGCAGCGGGTGGTGGTGCGACCCAAGGAGCCTAGGCCTTGGGATGAGGCCATGTAAGGGACAGGGGGAGGTAGAATCATGGCAGGCGAAAGGCTAGACGAACAGACTATGGCCATCCGAGCGGCCAAAGAGTTCCAGGATGGGATGATAGTTAACCTGGGGGTGGGAATACCCACTTTCTGCAGCAACTTCGTGGCGCCCGAGCGGGAGGTGCTCTTCCACTCGGAGAACGGAGTCATCGGTTTCGGACCGATCATCGACAACGCCGAGGAGGCCGATGAGAACCTGATCAACGCTGGCGTGCAGCCCGTATCGAGAAAGCCGGGCATGGCCTTCATGGATCACGCCGAGAGCTTCTGCATCATTCGCGGCGGCCACGTGGATATCACCGTCCTGGGGGTGGTGCAGGTGTCGGAGAAGGGCGACCTGGCCAATTACGTCGTGCCCGGCAAGCAGATCGGCAGCTTCGGCGGAGGGCAGGATCTGGCTTTCTGCGCCAAGAAGGTCATCGCCCTGACCACCTTCAGCACCAAGGAGGGCGGGCCCAAGATCGTCAAGGAGTGTACGCAGCCGATCACCGCGCCGCAGTGCGTCGATCAGATCATCAGCGATATCGCCGTGCTGGATGTGACCCCCGAGGGGCTGGTGCTGCGGGAGGTGGCCCCCGGCTGGACGGCGGAGGAGGTGCAGGCCCTAACCGAGGCCAAGATCATCGTGCCGCCCGACGTCGAGGAGATGACGCTGCTGTAGGGCGACTGGCCCCGGGGTCGCTGCCCTCAATTCAGTGTCCTAGGCCGGCTCGAAGCCCATTATCCAGTGGCAGCTATGATAGAGGGTGAAACTCGGTGCCGCCCGAGGGATGCCTAAAGGGGGAGCCGCGATGGATCACGAGGCGTCGGCTGAGCCAATTTCCGAGGGCACCGTTCTCTGGCAGCCCTCGGAGGAGCAAAGAGCGCAGGCCAATCTCACACGGTACCTGCGCTGGCTAAGGGAACAGAAGGGGCTCGATTTCGGTTCCTACGACGACCTATGGGCATGGTCGGTGAGTGACCTTGAAGACTTCTGGGCTTCCATCTGGGACTTCTTCGGGGTGAAGGCTGCCCGGCCCTACACGCGGGTGCTGGACCAGCGCCGCATGCCCAGGGCGCGATGGTTTGAGGGCGCCGAGCTGAACTACGCCGAGCACGCCCTGCGGCGTAGGGATGACCACCCGGCGGTGGTGTTTAAGTCGGAAATCCGGCCGCCTAGCACGCTGACCTATGCCGACCTATATTCGCAGGTCGCAGCGGTGGCGGCAGGACTCAGACGGCTCGGTGTTCGGCGGGGCGACCGGGTGGTGGCCTACATGCCCAACATCCCCCAGACACTGGTAGCCTTTCTGGCTGTCAGCAGCATCGGTGCAATCTGGTCCAGTTGCTCGCCGGAGTTTGGCATCCGTAGCGTGGTGGACCGCTTCCAGCTGATTGAGCCCAAGGTGCTTTTTGCCGTGGATGGCTACCACTACAATGGCAAACCCTACGAACGCCTGGCTGCCGTTGCAGAGATACAGCGCCACCTCCCTACACTGGAGACCACCGTGGTGGTCCCCTATCTCGATGAGCAGCCGGTGACGGGTGGCCTGGACAACGTGAAGCTGTGGGATGACCTGTTCGGCGAAGCGGCGGAGCTATCCTTTGAGCCGGTGCCCTTCGAGCATCCCCTGTGGGTGCTGTACTCGTCGGGCACCACGGGAGTTCCTAAGGCCATCGTTCAGGGCCACGGCGGGATTCTTCTGGAGCACTTGAAAGCGCTCTCGCTGCACGTGGACTTGACCTCCGAGGACCGATTCTTCTGGTTTACTACTACCGGCTGGATGATGTGGAACTTCCTGATAAGCGGGCTGTTACTGGGCACGACCATCTTGTTGTATGACGGAAGTCCGGGGTACCCCGATATGCGAGTCCTCTGGCAGTTCGCTGAAGAGACGGGGATGACCTACTTTGGCACCAGCGCTCCTTATATCCTATCGTGCATGAAGGCAGGGGTTGAACCTGGCCGAGAGTTCGATCTGAGCAGCCTACGGGGAGTGGGCTCCACAGGGGCGCCGCTTCCGCCGGAAGGGTTCCAGTGGGTCTACGATAAAGTGAACGAGGACCTGCTGCTAGGCTCGGTGAGCGGAGGGACCGACCTGTGTACGGCGTTCGTTCTGTCCTGTCCGATCGCCCCGGTGCATGCCGGAGAGATCCAGTGCCGTGGTCTGGGTGCTCGCGTGGAAGCCTATGATGAGCAGGGGCATCCCATGGTGGAGGAGGTGGGGGAGTTGGTCATCACCGAGCCGCTGCCTTCTATGCCTCTGTTTTTCTGGAACGATCCGGATGATCGGCGTTACCAGGACAGCTACTTCGATATGTTTCCGGGGGTGTGGCGTCACGGCGACTGGATCAAAATCGGGCGCCGGGGAAGCTGCGTGATCTACGGGCGTTCGGATTCCACCCTCAACCGGGCCGGTGTGCGGATGGGCAGCAGCGAGTTCTACCGGGTGGTGGAGGACCTCCCCGAGGTTCTGGACAGCCTGGTTGTGGACACAGGTCAGCTAGGGAGCGAGGGCCGTCTACTGCTCTTTGTGGTGCCGCGCAGTGGGGACAGCCTGGACGAGGGGCTTCAAGCTCGAATCAGGGAGAAGATCCGCCAGGAGCTCTCTCCCCGATACGTGCCCGATGAGATCTATGCCGTTTCTGACATTCCTCGCACACTCAACGAAAAGAAGCTCGAGGTGCCAGTCAAGCGCATTCTGGCCGGGACTCCGCCAGAAAAAGCGGTCAGCCCGGATGCCATAAGCAACCCGCGATCGATCCACTTTTTCATCGACTTGGCTCAAACCTTGCAAGAGGCAAGCGACTGAAGGCAAAGCACTAGCGGCGGCTGTACGACCAATACAGCGCTTCCCCCTGGGCTAACGCCCCAGGGCAGGGCATATCTTCGTCGAGCGCGAGTGGTAGCCTGGCGCTAGAGCAGGCGGCCTCTATTTCACCGGCCGGAAGTACTCGATGTCGCTGATCTCCCCCTTGCGCTCTTTACGCCAGACGGCCTGCACGCGCATGCCAATCTTCACGAGCTCTGGGGCCTTGTCCACATCGCTGAGGTCAATGCCGCCCAGGACATGACTCAGACAGCCGTCGGCGCCATCCAGCTTGACCATGATGGTGGCGATAGGCGGCGGTGGCAGGCCCAGGAAGGGCACGTAGCAGATGGTGAAGGCCTCCAAGGTTCCCTGCTGTCCCACCTCCACCCATTCGTCGATGGAGGCGAAGCACTTCTCGCACAAGGGGCGAGGCGGCAGGAGGACCCGCCGACACTCAGGGCAGCGCACGCCGAAGATCTTCTTATTGTCCCTCAGTTCCCGGAAGAAGCGGCTGGCAAACCTCCCCGCCGTATGGCGGAAGGGGAGGTTCCAGGCTCCCGGCATTATCAGAATTTCCTCTTCCTGTGTCATCGCCTCGTCCTCCCGTTTCTACGGATTCTGCTTGTCCAGGATCATCAGGACATGGAAGCCGACGGCGGCACCCCAGACGTGAGCGAGGGCCGTCTTCACATTGGCTACCTGGTGCTTGTTAGCCTTTCCCATCACCTGCAAGGCGGCCTCGGCTATTCGGATGAGGCCGGTAGCGCCGATGGGGTTGGTGCAGAGCGTTCCGCCGGAGGGGTTAACAGGCAGCTTGCCCTCCATGCTGGTCACGCCCTTGCGGAGGAGTTCGGTCCCCTTCCCTGGCTCGCAGAAACCCAGGGCCTCGCTTTCAATGATCTCCTGAATGGTGAAAGCGTTGTATAGCTCGGCCACATCGATGTCTTCCAGCGGATTGTCGATCTTGGCTTCACTGTACACGCGGTGGGCCAGTATCGACAGGGCCTCCCAGTCTTGAAACCAGGGGCGGTCGCCGATGTAGTAGTTGTCAGTGATCTGGCCCGCTCCCCGTATCCAAGCGGGCGTTTTTGTTATCTTGCGGGCCCGCTTTTCGGAGGCGAGGATGATGGCACAAGCGCCGTCGGAGCTGGGGCAGCAGTCGCTCAGGCGGAGAGGCCAGGAGATCATGCGCATCTTCAGGCAATCCTCCACCGTCAGGTGGCGCTGAAGGTGGGCGTAGGGGTTGTTGAGGGCACTGGCGTAGTTCTTGACGGCTACCATCGCTAGGTCTTCCTCGGTGGTGCCGTAGGAGCGGAAGTGACTGGCGGCCTGGTTAGCACCGACCATGATAGCGCCGCCGCCCATCCAGCGCTCGTATATGGGGTCGATGCAGGTGTTGAGAACAAGCTGGGCCTCCAGGGTCTCGCCCACCCGCTGGGAGGCTACCACCAGCACCACATCGAACAGGCCCGAGGTCACGTGGTAGTAGCCGCCGAGGGCCACGGAGCCGCCGGTGGTGCCGCCAGTGGTGAGCTTGATGAAGGGCTTATTGGCAGCGCCAGCGCTCACACAGGCGTCCACGTTCCACCTTTCGGGGGCGAAAACGCCATCGAAAGGGTCCATGGCGCCGTAGACGATGGCGTCGATATCCTTGGCTTTCAGGTTAGCGTCGGCCAGGGCTGCGGTCACCGCCTCGTGGACGAGCTCCGGATAGGTCACGTCCCGGCGGTGGCTGGAGCACTTGGTCAGGCCGACACCGACGATAGCTACTCTTCTAGCCATGGCTCACCCCCGCTCCAGAATTGCTACACAGTTGGTAGGAGCAGCAGCGCCAGCAGGGGCGCTCAGGCCATGGGCCAGGGCCAGCCTGGCGTCTGCCACCTGCCGACCGTGGGCATCGCCCCGCAGTTGCAGGGCGGCCTCGGCAGCCCGCACCAGCCCCGAGGCGCTGAACAGGTTGGTGCAAAGAGAACCGCCCGAAGGATTGACCGGTAGCTTGCCACCCATCTCGGTCGTTCCTTGGTCGATTAGCTTTGCCCCCTGGCCGGCCTTAGCGAAGCCCAGGGACTCGTAATCCATGAGCTCGTGGAAGGAGGTGGCCTCGTGAACCTCCGCCAGGTCGAGCTCGTTTAGAGGGCGCTTGATGCCGGCCATCTGATAGGCGCGTTGGGCCGCCGCAACCAGAGAAGGGATCTCGGCCAGGTCCTTGCCCCCGAACTCGTAACTCTCGATGGCCCAGCCAATGCCGCGGATCCAGATGGGCTTGTCGGTGATGCGCCTCACCACGTCTTCGCTGGCCAGGATGAGGGCCACGCCTCCCACCGACTCCGGCGGACAGTCCAGGGCCTTCAGGGGGTAGGCGACAGGGCCTGAAGCGAGTACATCCTCGAGGGTGACGGGCGAGTCTAGGTGGGCATAGGGGTTATGCACGCCATTGGCGCGGTTTTTGACCACCACCTTCGCCGCCTGCTCCTCGCTCACGTCGTACTTGTGCATGTAGGCGTTGGCCTGCATGGCCATGGTGACAAGGTAGTTACGTTGTGCGGGGCGAGCGAACAGGGGATCAAGTGTGATCCTGGTCACCGCGTCGATGGCTGCCTCGCGGTGGCCGTGGCCGGCCACCAGGGCAATATCGAATAGGCCCGAGGCTATGCGCAGGTAGGCATACACCAGGGCCATGATGCCATCCTCGGCTGCGTGGCTAGAGTCCTTGAGATAGCCGCCGATAGCCATGCAGGTATGCATATCGGAGATCGTACGGCCATCGATGGCATCCCAGCCGGAGGCGATGACTGTATCCAGGTCGCCCCGGGTCAGAGAGGCGTCCTCCAGGGCGCGCTTGGACGCCTCGAAGTCGTTCTCGTAGTATACGTAGTGGCCCTTCGACTCTTCATGCTTGGTCTGGCCAATGCCGACGATGGCCACTCGTCTGGGCATATCGTTCTCACCTCCCTTTCCGTTTGTTCATTGGTCCGCCTGCCTATAAACAGGCAAGCAGGCAAAGAATATCACAGATGTTTGAGATAGATAAGGCAATCGGGCCAGAGATTGAGTTCTTTCGGGGAATAAATTCTGCTATAATTCCTGGCTGGCGGCAGGTGTATCTGCCGTACATGTTGTTCAGATAAGAGGGAGTTGCCATGCCAGACAGAGTAGCCATCGTCGGCGTGGGCCAGACTCAGTTCAGGGCTACCAGCCCCGGCGTATCCTATAAGGAGTTCATGTTCGAGGCTGCCACTAGGGCCTATGCCGATGCCGACCTCGACCCCCGCCGCGATATCGATAGCTTCGTCTGCTGCTCGGAGGACCTCACCGAGGGCACTAGCATCTTCGACGAGTACGTGCCGGACCAGATAGGCGCTGCCCTGCGGCCCGCGCACACCATCGGCGGCGATGGCCTGCAGGGGCTGGCCGCCGCCTACATGCAGATCCTCACCGGCGCCTTCGATGTGGTGGCGGTGCAGACCTAGTAGCGGAGGCAGAAGCTATGACGAGACGCGTTGGTATCGTGGGAGCCGCGGTCACCCCCTTTAGGGGGAAATGGCTTGAGAAGACTTACTACGAGCTGGCCCAGATGGCGACCAGAGAGGCCGTGAAGGATGCTGGCATATCCATCGGAGAGGTAGATGCCGTTTTCTACGGCATCTACAACGATATCTTTGAGAGGACCTGCATCCCGGAGCACCCCCTACAAGGCATCTGTGGCATGCAGAACAAGTTTGGTATTCGTATCTCCAACGGTGGAGCCACAGGCGCCTACGCTATGTCGGCAGCTCATGCTTATGTAGCGGCGGGGCGGTTCAAGACTGCCCTGGTGCTGGGCGTAGAGAAGGCCACCGACTGTTATGATTTCCAGTCTATGTCAGCCACTCCTGAAGTGATCAAGACCATCGCCTGGTCAGGCGACAGCTTTTTTGAGCAGCAGATAGGCTGGTCTGCGGCAGATAGCTATGCCGAAGTGGTTCTGGCTTACATGGATGAGCATCCGGGAGACTTGAAGCCGGAGGTGACTGCCCAGGTCTCCTCCCTCCTTAGTCAGCACGTGCGGAGCAACCCTTACGCTCAGAGGCAATTTGATCAGGTGACCCCAGAGGAGGTCCTGAACTCCAGGCTGGTGGTACACCCCTTCAGGGAGCTGGAGATCTGTGTCTACAGCGAGGGCGCTGCCGCACTCATCTTCGCTGAGGAGGAGACCGCTAAGGCTATCGCCATGAACACGGGTAAGCCCATCGTGTGGATAACCGGCGTCGGAGAGGCCAATGAGCATTCTTTCGCTGGTAGGAACCATAAAGTGATGTCCCGCATCATGTCCGATTACTACGGCGCCCATCGGGCCTATGAGATGGCCGGTATTAGGGACCCCGCCAAGGCTATTGATGTGGTTGAACTTCACGATGCCTTCGTACACCAATTGGAGATAAGCTGCGCCGAGTTCGGGCTGGTGCCCCAGGGCAGGGCTGACGCTCTCATCGAGGAGGGGCTTATGACGCCAGGGGGTAAGTACGTGGTGAACCCCTGCGGGGGGCTTATCTATTGCGGTCACGCCGTTGGAGCCAGCAACATCATGTCCGCCTGGTCGGCTAGGAACGAGCTAATCACAAGGAAGCTTAAGACCGCTCTGGTGCACGGCACAGGGAGCACCGTCGCCCAGTACACCGCCTGTCTGGTTCTAGAGCACGACTAGAGGGACTGAAGGGGGCTAATCGTGACAGTGCGAAAAGCCAGCGCCAAGGTTATACCCACCGAGGCTATACCTGAGCCGGGGTCGCGGACTGTGACCATCGACGGGAAGGATTATCTGGTAGCCAACGATGCCATGTTCACTTTCTATCAGCGCAGCAAGGGGGAGTTCTCTCCCTACTTCATCGCTTTGCGGGATGAGAAGAGGATCCTCGGATGCAGGTGCACCAGATGCGGGCTAGTACGAGTGCCCCCGTTCCTGACCCACTGTCCCGACTGCGAGTTCGCTCCCACTGAGCTGGTGGAGATGCAACAGGTGGGGGTGATGAACAGCACACCACCCATTACCTATTTCGCTACGTCCCTATTTCAGCGCATGGCGCCCTTCGGCCGCGGCCGGGTGCTTCTGAACGGGGCTGACACTGCCCTAAGCGTCAACGTCTACACGACAACCGGCATACTGGTGCCGGGACTGATTAGCAAGGGCGCTGAGGTCAAAGTCGTCTTTCGGGACGATCGCATCGGCGAATCATCAGATATCTTCTGCGTCCCCACTTGTGAACTCACGCCGGAGCAGGTGGAGAAAAAAGGCCTCCAGGAATCTGACATCAACTGGGAAGCAGCAGTGATTCCCCAGCTGCCCAAAGCCTCGAAGGAGCAAGCGGCCATCTACGAGGATTCTGTCAGGGAGATAGCTTCTGTGATCGACGAGATGAACCGGACTGAGCGCGCCAAGCAAGACATCGTCGGCTGGAAGCGGGACATCCAGGTCAAGACCATGGGAGGGGAGTTCGGCATCCTTATCAACGACGGAGACATAAGGCTGCGACAAGGGAAGCTCGCCTCCCCCGACTTCGTGATGGTCTGTGAAGACCTGAGAGTACTTCTGGACGGCTTAGCGTATAGGGGCTCCCTCACCGACGCCGTGATCATGAAAAAGCTGTGGATTAGCAAGAACCAAGAGTTTGTAACCATCTTCAAGCTGGACAGAATGGCGCGCTCTCTTGTCAGGACTAGCAAGAGATGAAGCGGGGGCCGGCGCCTTCTAGTGTGGAGTCTCGAGGAGCGGAGGACGTCGACATCGGCTTGGCGGTCAGAGCGGTCTTCCGACCTCGACGGCAACGCAAAGGGTCGATTCTGGACATCCGCCACTTCAGACCAGTCGCCTCTTGAGCCAGGCGACTAACTCGCGTAAGGCGAAGCATCTGCCCGTGGCGGCTGTTCGCCACCTTCGAATGATGCTTTGCTGGCGGCAGGGCTCGTGAAACCTCTAATGAACGAACGTCAATTGCCCATCCTCGTGGGAGTGGCCCAGTACACTAATCGCTCCGATGAGTTAGCCGACGCTCTGGAGCCGCTGGAGATGATGGTGAGGGTGGCCAGGGAGGCTGAGGAGGATGCTGAGTGCCGGGGGCTGCTGGAGAGGCTGGATTCGGTTGGGGTGGCCAATATCCTCTCCTGGTCGTATGAGGATGCCCCCGGCCTGTTGGCCGAGGCGGTCGGTGCCCAACCGACCGATAAGACCTACACGACCGTTGGTGCCACCGCGCCCCAGTGGTTGATCAACCGCACAGCCGAGCGCATCGCCCGCGGGGAGGCTCGTCTGGCCCTGGTGGCAGGGGCGGAAGCGATGCGCTCGATGGTCAGGCTAAGGGCCAGCGGCCGGCGGCGCTCGCGGCGCTGGACGCCTCCCAAGGCTATGGCCGGAGATGCGCGAGCGGGGAGCAACGACATCGAAATGCGCCACGGTGCCAATGTGCCGGTGCGCATCTACCCCCTGTTCGAGAACGCGATTCGGGCCCACAAGGGGCGGTCTATCGATGACCACCAGCGGCGGCTGGCAGCGCTGTGTGAGCGCCTGGCCCAGGTGGCCAAGGACAATCCTTTTGCCTGGTTCCGCGACGGGAAGACAGCGGAGGAGATCGGGACGGTCACCCCAGCCAACCGCATGATCTGCTTTCCTTACCCCAAGTACATGAACGCCATCATGGAGGTAGACCAGGCGGCGGCGGTGATCATGACCAGCGTGGGCACGGCTCAGGAGCTGGGCATCCCCAAGGAGAAGTGGGTGTACATCTGGGGATGCGCCGACGCCATCGACCTCTGGTACCTCAGCGAGCGGCTCAACTACCACAGCTCGCCGGCGCTGGCCCTGGTTGGTCGAAGGGCACTGGAGATGGCCGGCCTTAGCATCGACGAGATCGACTGGTTCGACCTTTACAGTTGCTTTCCGTCTGCGGTGGAGCTCGCTCGCGACATGCTGGGCATCGCCGAGGACGATCCGCGGCCCATTACCCTGGCGGGCGGCCTCCCCTACTTCGGCGGGCCCGGCAACAACTACAGCCTGCACGCCATATGCGCCATGGTGGAGCGGCTGCGCGGGGAACCCCAGCGCAAGGCGATGGTGTCCGCTTTGGGCTGGTACTTCACCAAGCATGCTCAGGGCATCTACAGCGGCATGCCGCCGGAGCGCGAGTGGAGAAGGGCCGACTCGCCGCAGGATCAGGCGGAACTGGACGCTATGCCTCATCCGACCCTGGTGGAGGCGCCGCGCGGAGCTGGGGCGGTGGAGGCGTATACGGTGGTCTTCGGTCGCGCTGGCGAGCCGAACTTCGCGATAGTGTTCGGTCGCCTGGAAGACGGGGACAGGTTCATCGCCAACACCGAGCCGGACGCAGAACTGCTGCGCTGGATGACCCAGGAGGAGATGGTGGGTCGGAAGGCGAAGGTGAGGCACGACGCAGAGACGGACCGCAACATCGTAACCATAGAGTGAGAATCCGGCCTTGAGGGCTAATCGACACAAGGGGGCACCATGAGCTTTGAGACTATCCTCTGCGAGAAAAAGGACCGTGTCCTCACCATTACCCTGAACCGGCCGGAGGTGCTGAACGCTTTCACGGTCACCATGGGTCAGGAGATGCTCCAGGCTTTGCATCAGGCCGAGGACGATGAGGACGTCGGCTGCGTCGTCCTGACAGGCGCCGGTCGGGGCTTCTGCGCGGGGGCCGACGTGCGGGAATTCCAGGCCAACATCGAGAGGGGGACGCTGGGCAGTGTCCAACCGCAGTCCGAGAGCCTGTGCCAGCTCATGTTCAACCTCAAGAAGCCGATCATGGCCGCTGTCAACGGGCCGGCGGTGGGCGTGGGTTTCACCATGACCCTGCCTTGCGACATCCGCATCGCCTCCGAGCGCGCACGCTTCGGGGCGATATTCGTGCGCGTGGGCCTGGTCCCCGAATTCGGGAGCACTTTCCTCCTGTCCCGCTTGATAGGATTGGCCAAGGCCAAAGAGCTAACCCTCCTCGGCCGCATCATCGACGCCCAGGAGGCTCTGGACATTGGGCTGGTCAGCAAGGTAGTGCCCCACGAGGAGCTGATGGCTGAGGCGATGTCCCTTGCTACAGCGCTCGCCCAGGGGCCGACCCGCACCCTGGGGTTGGTGAAAGAAGTCTTGCACCAGGGGCTGGTGTCCGACCTGGCCAGCGCCGAGGCTCTAGAGGCGCGAATCCTGGCCACCTGCGTGCGCTCGCCGGAGCACGCGGAGGGCGTTCGAGCCTTCCT
>Ga0307438_1001772_pt1 | contig 13265 bp, 10 predicted proteins | sample SalMarWE160110MG_FD_202144 | JGI IMG/M metagenome (GOLD analysis project Ga0307438, IMG submission 202144) | Salt marsh sediment microbial communities from the Plum Island Ecosystem LTER, Massachusetts, United States - WE1603-110 | ecosystem: Environmental > Aquatic > Marine > Intertidal zone >... | reverse complement strand
CGGCAACTACTGTTACGAACATCAAAAGAACAACTGCTACGATTTTTGCACTTAGCAATGCCCACAGCTTAGTCCTTTTTTTAGATGCGCCTTTCAACTTACGTCATCTCTGTTTTGGTTTTCACTTCAGAGTATACCTCGAATTCGGAATAACTTATATCTTGTGAATTGACAGTGCAGATTAACTGTATTTATTACGAAGTCAAACAAGAAATCTTAATGGAGGATTGCTATCCAAGCAGTCAATTTGCAATCGAGGAAAATAGAGTACTGACAATAAAACAGAACTATTTTATAGAAAGCAGTTTCATGCGTGTTTTTATATGGATTTTATACCAATTCCTAGGGGATAAAGATGAACAAGCTGATTTCCTCTCTATTTAAGGCAATTGGAGGAGCTGCAAGCATAGGAATCGGATTAAAATTAATCACATTCTTAAATCAAGATATTCGTCTTCCATTCTTCCCTAACATAGTTGATTACATAGCTTTGATAATAGTTGGGATTTATCTGGTCTTGAAAGCACACATGGAAACCGCGTTTTCTTAGACCGAACAGGACTAGGTTTGAACTGGCAAGACATGGTTTCAAATCCATCCCGGTCCATCAAATCGGATTTGTCGCGCGCACACCAAAAGATGATTTTATAAAACTACCATTCACATTTCTATGCTAACGTTTCGATATAATTGAGTCACCACTCATTGGGTAATCTGCATCCCTAATTTGTATATGTAGAATTTATGAACCTAGAATATTAACCACTGTTATGCCTTTACTATAACTAACACGTAGAGGTGCAAAAGCAGAATAGAATAGGCACCAAGCACCCTCATTTCATATTCTAATTTTTGAGTAAAGCTTCTTTGAGTGCATCGATATTTAGAAAATGTGGGGCTATCCAAACATCGCCTTTTACCATCGGATTTTCTAATTGAACTTGTTCAGTTCTTTTCGAATTGTTTGTTGCTATTACTATTTTTTGTCCGAGAGCGTGTTTTATTCCGGTTTCGATTAACTCGTTTACGTTGAGTTTTGATGTGTACCTGATTATTTTTGTTCTTACGTGAGGATGGTTGACTTTGTTGAGTTTCGTTGCCAGCCATAGGAGATAGTTTCTATTTTCTTGAGGATCATCCGTTATGATTATTATTTCGCAGATGCCTGAATATTGTTCTGAGAATTTAAAGCAACAGTTTATCTGCTCGACCACTAGGATTTGTTCGTTTTGAACTGGTAAAATGAATGTTATTGTGGGTTGCAGCTGATGTGCCATGTGCATCATATTGTTTTTGTCTTCGCCGTGTAAAAAAGGTATTCTCTAATTGAATATATATCATATACTGTAGTATTTCATAGTTTTATACAAACTGCATAATTGAAGGCGAGAAGCGTGAGTTGCGTAGTTTGAGATTTGTTGATTTAGTCTTTTGTGTAGATTTGGATTTCTTTTCACTTTCTAGATGATGCGTATAGTAGGTAGCTTACATAGGCTATTGTTACGGCTATGACAATTGATGTTATCCATAGTATTTGGTTTGTGTTGAGCCCTATTTGAGCTTCAGCTCCTCCAGTTAGATGCGTTCCTGCTAGGAAAAGGAACATAGCTAGGAAAGGGGTGATTCCAAAGATTGAGCATGTAAACTTGCTTAGGTTTAGTATGCCTGTTTCGGCGAGGGTGAAAATTGCTGTTGTGTAGCTTATCATTATCTGGATTAGGCATAGGATGCCGCCGTTGAAGAAGAAAATTGTTACTTGTTGAAGGCCAAAAATGCTTGAAATCACTAAGAAGATCATCCAAAAGGCGTTGAAAGAGGATAAAGTGTGCAATCCATACCATCCTTCTTTTAATGCTTTCGCAATTGTTAGTGCAAAAAATGAGCAAAATGCCAGAAAAGCTAGGAGAGTGAAGGTTGCTGTTGGAAACGAGCTTCCCATTTCTATGGACGGCGTTGTCTGCATTATCCATGATAGTAGACATGCCATAAACCACGCGAGGGTTACACCCCCGACTATTGCTTCAAGTGTCTTAACTTTTTCATTGACGAGGCTAGTTGGTATTCGCTTCATTGTCTTTCCGAGTTTACTTCTGATGTTTAGGTTCTAAAATGTTCTGAATTGTGGATATGGATTATTTGTCGTTAAATATAGATTTCACGGCAAAAGGTGATTGTTGATTGGTGTGATGTTCAATGGTGTCTGCGTCTTCAAAATTCTGTGGAAAAAGCGAGAAAAATAAAAACATGCAAAGTGCATTATTAAAATTCTTTTTTGAGAAGTTGTTCCAACAGGACTTTTAGAATGTATTTGGAAAAAGCCGCTATTTCGGTTAGACTTAGCTTTGATTTTCCTTTTTTTCTGTTTTCGAAGGTTATGGGTATTTCGCGTACTTTTGAGTTTTGAAGTTTCGCTTGTCTGATTGTTTCGATTTGGATTTCGTATGTTTCGCTGTGTAGTTTTGGAATTGCTTTTTTGATGTATTCTTTGGAGTAGCATCTGAAGCCGCTTGTGAAGTCGTTTAGTGGAAGTTTGATTAGTATGCCTGTTATTTTGTTGGCTACTCTGCTTGTTAGTAGTCGGGTGAGTTTCCAGCCTTTAACTTTTCCTTGTTCGCAGTATCTGCTTCCGATGACGAGGTCGTAGCCTTTTTTGGCGAGCTTTAGTAGTTTTGGGATGTCGTTGGGGTTGTGTGAGTAGTCGGCGTCCATGGTGATTATGTATTTGGGGGGTTTTGGTAGGGATAGAAGAAAGCGGAAGCCGTCTATTATTGCTGTTCCGAGCCCCATCTTGCGGGGTCTGTTTAATAAGATTATGTTTTTGTGGTTTTCTTTTAGCTTCCTAACGATGTTTTGGGTTCCGTCAGGACTTGAATCATCTATTATCACTAGTGTGGAATTGAGTTTTAGATTTTTGATTGTGTGGATGATGTCTGCGATGTTTTCGGCTTCACAGTATGTTGGAAGGATTATTGCTACCTGTGGATTGATTTTCGTTTCTGCTTTATTCACTGTTTTCATCAGGCTTATGTTAATGAATGTTAGATGTGTTTCCTTTTACGTATATCAAACTTTCGACGATTTTCGGTGTCGTGTGGGTGTTTTTCAAGCTGTCGTCAGATTTTTTACATCAAAAGTATTATAAAATGAGTGGATGATTTATTACTGAATTGTTAAGGTGGCGACGGCTTTGGATGTTACTTTGGTTTGCGATATAATGATGGATTTGGAGGGTTCGATTCGGCCGGCTATGTATTTGGCTGGTGAGTTGGTTGCAAAGGGTTATACTGTTTCTATGATGTCACCAATTATGTCGGATGATGTTGAGGAACGTTTGCGTGTAAGCGGAATAATGCCTATAAATTTACGTGCTAAACTTACTGCCAAGAATTCAGGTCTTTCTTTGTTATGGTTTGAGACGTGGGTGCGAGAAGCCTTCTTGAAGTTGAATTCAAGGCGTATTGATAACGATTCTTCGGTCATGATTAATTTTTCACAAGTGGTTTCTGTGCCTTCTCTGGCTTGGTATTTGCAGGGGCCTCCTTCTGTTGCCTTAAAAGATATGGAAAAGGAGCTTTCCGCTGGTTTTAGGATTGCTTATAACTTTTTGAAGCCCGTTATCGAGTATGCTGATAAAAGGCTTGTTAGTCGTATGGATAGGGTTTCAGCATTGGTTATTGCTAATTCAAAGTTTTGTGCTTCGATGTATTCTAAGTTTGGAGTTAAGGTTTATGACGTGGTTTATCCTCCTATCGACTGCCAAACATTTCGTCCATCCATGTCGAATCCTTCTTCTGATTATGTTTTAACTTATTTTGGGAAGGAGACTAAATTTTCTGTTGTTAAGAGAGTAGCGGATGTGGGTGTTAAGATCAGGGCTTTTGGTTCCAAGACGCCGTTTATTCGGAGAGATCTGATAGAGCATTCTAACATTGAGTTTTTGGGGAGAGTTACCACGAGTGAGCTTGTGGACGAGTATTCGAATGCTTTGTTTACGCTGTTTCCGTTCACCCATGAGCCTTTTGGTTATGTGCCGCTTGAGAGCATGGCGTGTGGGACACCTGTGCTCACAAATAATATGCAAGGTCCAAGCGAATATGTGATTCACGATGGTACTGGGTGGCTCGTGGATACTGATGAGGAGTTTGTGTACAAGGCGTTGGAACTGTGGAAAGGCGGGTATCCTTCTCGCACAAGATTGAATTGTATAAAAGCAGCATCGAAGTTTGATAAGAAGTTCTACCTTGAAAAGTGGCTAAAACTCTTGTCCTATTTTACAGAGAACAGACCTATTAGCCCAAATTGCCTTCAAAAGCAAGAGTGAGTTAAAATCAAAAAGCTTCTTGCATTACGTATCTGTCTTTGCTGAAGCATTGAGCTAAAATGAGCTTTTTAGACATGTTGGAAATAAGATTGGCCCTCACTTGTTAGCATGCAACTAAATAAAATATATAGTGTTAAAGCATTAAAAGTGCTGAGGATTTGTAATGAATGTCTGCTTTGTAACAGACCCTCTTGTGACGACCATGGGAGCGGTAAGACCTGCTCTTTTGTTAGCTAGAGAGTTTTGTAAAAGTGGATATGATGTAACACTTATAACCCCACGTTTTGATGGAAAAATTGAAAAAGCATTGCAAACGGAGAACATTCATCTTAAGGCTGTTGGACCAAAATTCTCTTTCATACATTCCCTTCCAACTTTTGATGCTTGGGCTAGATGTTTAATCAGACATAAGACCATAGATGAAATACGTAACTCGGATGTTATTATCAATACCTCTTCATGTATTATGGCTCGGGCTCATGTTTATTACGCTCAGGGCCTTATGACAAGAGCTCTTAATGCCATGCTCCCTATGATGCCTCTGCACTATAAGTATGCTTATCATTTATTGAAATCATCGCTAAGGGTATTAGAGCGAAGCCTAGTTGAAAGAGTTCGAGATTTTTCTAAACTTTTCATAGCTAATTCTACATTTTGTGCGTCGATGTATAAAGAATGGAACATCAAGGTTGACGCAATTATAAACCCTCCACTAGATTGCTCACTTTTTAAACCTGTAACGTCCAAGCCGACTGCAGATTATGTATTAACCCATTTTGGGGTTTATGGCAAAGAAGGCAATTTTTCAAGTATAAAAGCAATAGCTGACGCAGGGGTCATTATCAAAGCGTTTGGCAATGTTTCTTCCGTACCAAAACCCCTGATAAAGCATTCTAACATTGATTTTTTGGGCAAAGTTTCTGACGAGGAACTAGTGAGTCTATATTCAAACGCGCTCTGCACGTTATTTGCTTTTAACCACGAACCTTTTGGTTATATACCCGTAGAAAGCATGGCATGTGGAACTCCGGTCTTAACGTATGAAAAACAAGGTCCTTCGGAAACAGTGATAAACGGGAAAACTGGTTGGCTTGCGAACACTAATATGGAACTATTTAATCTTGCAGTGAATATTTGGAAAAAAGGTTACAACATGAACATGAGAAGTAGTTGTAGAAGAAAAACTTTAGTGTTCGATGTTAAGAAAATATCTAAGAAGTGGATCGGAGTCTTAAAGATTTGAGGAATCTGTTAGTAGATGTTCTCAACTTTTGGAAAACGTCAATTTGAACAGAGCGGACAGGTCGAGTTCATCTCACTTGAAATTGCAACGACAACTGCCAACAACACTTTGATGTTGAGAACTGTTGATGAGTACACATACAAAGTGATTGAAGAAAAAATGCTGAAACAAAGATACAAGGTGCATGAGTTTTCTGTGCCGCAACTGACTATCGCGTTCTTTGCGATGAAACGATAATGATGGTTTTTCGTTTTTGATTGTCATTGGGGCTATTCCCTTTTTTTAATATGAGAAGTAAGAGCTGTTCTTAATATCGTTGACATAGATTACGACTGCTTTGAGGTGTTTAACCCAATCTGTCAACAAGAATGAAGGCCAAGTGTATATCGTAGTTTGGTGACGGGTTTATCCCTCTAAACTCAACGTTTTCTAGGTTGTCTTTGGCAGTAAATTGAAGTGTAAACTCTTGCCAATCCGAAATGTTGTCGCTGTTGAGGAAACTTGAGGAGTACACATCATATTCAGTTAGCATATTTTTTCCGCAGTCTGATGTGACGCCCAAAGTTAGTATTTTCTCATCTAGTCCTATAGGTGATGGCAAAATCCTCAAGAAGAATGAGGCGTTATAACTATCTGGAGGAAGAGTTGTGTAGGGTCCATACCAGAAAGCATCGCTTGTGACATTGTATTGATGAATCATGAAGCCTTCTTCGCTTCTGTAGCCACTTGCAAGTGACAAATCTCTGGAGTTAAACGTTTTCAGGCCAAAATTGCCTGTAGCAATAGATGATATTCTTTTAACAATGACTCTGTCTATGTAGATGTCTGCGGTGCCGCTACTGGAAACCCGAAACTCAAGCGCAGCTCTAAATTTCGCCGAAGTGAATGACAGAGTAAAATTGATCCACTCGTTTGCCTGCAGTTCGAAACCGTAGACATCTCTTCTAGACACAAAAGATCTACCCTGATCGTTTGTGACATCAAAGGTGCCAATGTAGCTGTCATTGTGTTCTCCCAACTTAATTTCGAATGTCACATTGAACGTTCCCGGCGGTAAACAAACGTATGGTCCGTAAATGAATGAGCCGTTATTTACGCCTTTTTCTGAGAATGCCACATAGCCACTTTTAGAGGAGGCATCAGGAACTATTTCACCCGAGTCTATGCTATGATCTCTGTAGACTAGAAACACTTCATAATTGATATCAGGTATAAACATTGGCGCCCCATCATAATTCCTCTTAAACAAAACAAATGAATATGTTAATGCATATATTCCGAATTGACCATTGGATATTTCGTTGAGAACAAAATCTATCCAATAATCTTGCTGATTAACATTTACTAGTATATAATCACTATTATTCATCATTTGACGAGTGTAATTTTCTATAATCTCCTTTTTTCCATATTCGCGAAATGAAGGAAGATCAAAGGGTATAAGATATGTGTCGGTTCTAGATGAAACATGAGGAAATATGTAATTTTGTGTTAGTATGGAGGCGTTAGATGGAATTAGAGTTATCATTGTATGTAATGGTTCCACAAAGCTTTTAGCTTCGAAGGGCGGTGGTGAAGGATACCAAAAAAAGCCTCTGTCCGCAAAGGTGTAAGCAAAGGGCGTTAATGGGCTTGCTGAAATTGTGAAAATCATCGAAACCACAATAATATGCTTAAGAAGAGGTTTTAGGCTATCATTTTTAATTGCCATAGGATTAGATTTAACTCTACTAAGTTGGTGAGCTTGAATTGTTGAGAGGCTGTCGATGGCAGCTATGAATATGAATGGTATAAGATAAAGAGGGTATTGAGCACCAAGTGTATAATAGGCCGTGTAGTTTGTTAAAAGCATTGGTATCAAAATTACAAAGGTAATTAAGGATATTTTACTTCTAAACGAAAGGAATAGCAAAGGACCAAATAGGATTATTACATACAGAAATTTTATGTGAAAGTCGAAGATCAGTGCCTCAAAAACGCTTTGCAGGTTTAAAACCATATAGATGGGCAAAAGAAGTATATCACCTTTGAAATCAAGAACCTTGAAGGCGCCTTTTGCTTGGTAAATGTCTAAAAACTCTGGAGTAATCGGGTAAGAGCTCTTTATCAGGTTTGTAATCAGATACCACCCTGCACAAACAATCATGGTTGAGATTGATGCAGACGTTCTGCTCATTCGAGTTAAGTGCTTAATCGAATCTAGTATGTGCAGCTTTAAACCTTCATTTGGCAAGATGTTGCCACCATTCAAATGTTTAATTGAATTTATGATGCCTTTCGAGCGACCTCTAAAAAGGTTGTAGAGCGCTAAAGCAAAGACAATGTAAACTAAATGTTCTTGAATCATTAAGGCGAGTATGACACTGACGAAGTACAGTTTCCATGATTCTTTAATTGTAAAATAATAGATAAAGAATGTTATTATGGGTATGAAGGCCTGAGGATGGAAGTCGAACCAGTTTGCTCCGTGGAGGGGTGTATAAAGCAGGTAGGCTACTACTAATGCAAATCCTGTGCGTTTGCTCTTTAACAGCGTTGTAGCAAGTAGGTAGAGTGGTAAAGCTGCCATTGCCAGTAAGAAAGACTGGGCTACAAGTAGCGATTCTGACGAAGGGTAAATTGCATAAATTGGTAGTAAAAGGAAAAGTATTGGGCTAAAATGCACTCCAAAGAAGCACCCACTAGGATTAAGCCATAGTTCTGGGGTGTAATAGAAGAGTTTTCCGTTAAATATTGTTGTGTAAAAAGCTTGATTGAACACTCCTAGATCAGCCGCGTAACTCATAAAATTGTGGTGTTTCAGCACCGTAAAATAGGAGAAGATAATTCCATAAGATAGGATAGATATTGCTGTTAGAAGATCCCACGTGTCGAGCCTTAATAATTTTTTCGCAAAAAACTGTTTTAGCTTTTTGAACGGTGTATTTGACATGTTAGCTCCTTCTATTATACGCGTGGTTTAGTGATTAAACTTTTTCCTTTTTAGAAAAGCTGCCTTCGCCTGTGTTTAAGAATCATTCTAAAGATTGGAAGAGGAGATTTTGAACGTGCCCGCGCGAGCAGTACGCTTGAGATACATGCGTTTTTACTGCTCGGAATTCCCAATTGTTTAGGATAAATATTAGTAATGATGTCAACACTTAGGATTAAGTGATGCGCGGTATGAAGGTAGTGGTTGTTCACCCTTCCCTTAATTCGGTTGGCGGTGGAGAGCTTGTCTGTTTATCCTTAATAAGAATACTTCGCAAAGCGGGTAACAAAGTGACTCTTGCTACAGTTGATAAAACGAATTGGGGTTCGATGCTGAAGATTTTTGGTGAAATATACTTTCCAGATCGAGAATTTTATTTGCTCCCAAGCATGCCCAAAACTTACTTCATTATGCTACACAGTGCTCTTCTTTTAACGTTTTATTTTGCAGAGCTTTTTTTGTTGAAGTTTATGAGAAAAAGTGATTTGTTGATAAGTACTTGTGGAGAGAAAATTAATTCGGTTGCGGATGTTGTTTATGTTAATGGCGTACCGTTAAGAAGCGCATTTTTCCTTCCCCATGTTAGCGTTAAGCGGAAGTGTTATGGCAAGTTATATGATTTATTTTTGAGGGTTATTGACAGATTTAACAGCAGCTTTATAATAGCGAATTCAAAGTTTAACAGGGATATTATTAGCAAGTGCATGAATCGAGATGTGTTGGTTGTTTATCCGCCTGTTAATATACAAAAGTTCACGCATGTCGGAAGAAACAGGGATCGTGAAAACATTGTAGTTGTGGTTTCTAGATTTTTGCCTGAACAAAATCTTGACTACATTCCGAAGCTTGCAAAATTGGTGAGAAAGGCAAATTTTCTGATCATTGGGCCGAGTGGGACAACTTCAAAGGGGACACTTGAAGAATTGAGCAATATGATTACTGAATTGGCAGTTAAGGATCGGGTTAAGATAGTAACGAACCAGTCTTTTTCTAAACTTTTGGAGGCGTTATCTACAGCCAAGGTTTTTCTCAGGACTCTACCTTGTGAGCCTTTTGGCATGTCTGTTGTTGAGGCTATGGCTGCTGGTTGTGTTCCAGTTGTTCCTAGAGATGGAGGGCCTTGGTTTGACATTCTTAATCGGGAACAAGGAAAATATGGATACGCATACAGTAGTCTAGGGGAAGCAGCAGAGAAAATCAATCTATTAATGAATGATGAACAGTTGAGAACTGAAATTTCACGTAGGGCTTTTGAGCGGGCGAAATGCTTTGATCGTTCTTTTTTCGAGAAAAGAATTGTTGACGTAATTCATAAAGTTGCAGTTAGCAAACTGAAATAATAGGCGAAATGTAGTGCATGAAAATGGTTTACGAGGAAACTCCAATATACATTGACTAGGATCAGTATCACTTATAGAACGGCTATACTGGTTTTTGTTTTCTTAATGATATTTTAGAAAAAAATTGGAAAAGAAAAAAAGGGTGAAGGTGGGTTTATGGGTCGTGTATTCCGCCTTTCGTTTCGCCTTCGTGAATCCATTCTGTTTCGCTTATTGTTCCTAAGCATTCAGGTATACTGAAGGTTGGATGTTCTGGGTCTTCGTAGTCTATTTTAAGTATTATTGATGTCAAGTGTTCTGGAGCATATTGTAGTTGCACAATACCTGGTAGAATGTCACGTGCGACATCTCCGTGGAACCATTGCGTAGCGTAGTAGGTGTCTCTTCCCCAGTGACCCCACACTAGAAACAGCACTGTACCATTTATGTCTAAGTATGTTGATATCACCGCATATCCTACGCTTGTGCTTGACTCGTACACATTCCAAGTGCCGTTCCAGCCTCTGTTCCAGCAGGGTATTCCAGTTATCTTGCCAGAATATGGTGATTCTACTGAGTAATCTGGCAGGCCGTAGAAGGCATTTGTAAAGTCGTTTCCGTAGTATGCCAGCATGTTGGCTATTGGACCGCCTACGCCTATCATGTTCGAGCTTGAAATCGGCCAGTATGTACACCAGTCATCTTTCAAGGCTGTTCTATAGTCTTCCACATAGAAACCTTCTTTGTTGTAGTAGTAGTCTTGCTTTGTGTCGCCTGTGCCAAACTTAGCCATCACCCAAGGTATCCGATTTGCTATTTCAGGATCAAGCATGTCTTCGCCGCCAATGCCTATTCTTATGTCCTTCTCAGAGTCGAATGCTTCGCTCACTAGTGCTGCACCAACAGAGTCAACTGAAGCTGCGTCACGTCCAACCGTTACCCATTCGTAACGTCCAGGTGGCCACGGAATTAGCCTTTCAAACTTCTCCGCCATCGCAGCAGCGAACGCATCAGCATCTGCAACCTGCTCCACCCATCCTGGATCGTATGGAGGTGCAATGCAGCCTGGCTGAGGCCACACAAGACTGTCTCGCATCCAATTCAAGTCTGGACCTGATCCGATTGCTTCTGCATCTAACTCATCTAGACCTTCTATAACCGCGTTGTTGCGAACGAACGTGACGTCGCCTGCAGCGGTGCCCGGTGAAGTACCCCAACTCGCGGGTGGAGTGTAGCTTAGGATTTCGTTTGGGGCTCCGTCAGTTGCCACATTGATTACCTGCATGAGACCGGCATCGAAGCGGGTTGAGTTTTTAGTTGCGTTCCAAGTTACATAAAGCCCGTCAGCCATAGCGGTCATGCCGGCCATTTGGGTCAGTCCTTCAACAGTGGTGGCTAAGGTCTCAGCAATAGCATCACTAGCAATCAGTGTAGGCTCGATCTCTACACGTGCAGTATCAGAGAATTGAACGACAGTGAGCTCCACAGTTCCATCGTGTACCAAGTTGTTCCTGATGGCTTCTGCCACTCCACTTGTAATAGTGCTCCATGCGGAAGACTCAATGCTTCCAGATCCGTCGAGGCAAAGTCCAAGCTGTATTAACCCAGTGTATCCCGCAGCTATCTCTTCCCTTGTTGAGTAGAGTATCTTGTAGTAATGCGTTGAAAGCAGTCCTGTTATGTGTCCGTATCCATCGGCGTCAACCGAGAATGTGTAGTCGCCTTCCCATCTGTTAAGCAGCGTATCTGTTGTAAGGTCTATGACTCTTTCAGAGAACACAGCATATTGATCCCAATCTGCATCAGCTACATCTACAACTGGAATATAAGTTGAAGTCCAACTTGTTCCCCAAGTGAATTCAACCCATCTCTTTGTCTCTTTGTGAACAGCGCTTTTTAGATCCCACGGATCGAAAACTTCGTCGAGTTGATACTTTGCCTCTCTGTCCATTACATTAACGCCATTAGACCATGGTTCAGCTGCCGCATTTGCATCGTCTGCATCATGCCAATCTGATAGTCCTACAACTTCGACTCCTCTGAACTGCTGTGGATATTCTTTGCCGAGCATGAAGTCCCATTCGCCTATAACAAACGGGATTTCAGGTTCTGACGGAACTATGTCAGGCCGACTTACGTTGATCAGTGGTATGAATGACTTTGACCATCCGTCCACAGTGTAGTCTGAAAGGGTCGGCCAGAAAGCTTTCCAGCCAACGTACAAAGGATTCGGCGAATCATCACTTATTATCTGAGCTACATCGTACAGGTGTGGAACACCGACATATGGCTCGCTGCCGGTTTCAGGTCCCCATTCATTATTTACAGGTTCATGTTTCCACAGTTTGTAGACTACTTTCACTTCGTCCGTGTAGGCGACATAAATGAACCAAGTGATCTCTCCTGTATCATAGTTAAAGTCGTAGTCTATGCCTTCTTCTTTGAATACACCGTTGACGTAAAGCCTTGCAGAAGAATCAACTATCGGTGGACCGTAAGGATCACGGTTGTCCCATATGGGCACACCTGTTATTGGACCCAAATGTGTGTAAATGTATTCTCTCATTATTCCTGGTGCTAGGTGCCATTCTGGTCCGTAGCATGTTTCGTTTTCTTGATGCCAGAAATGTGCGTAGCTCTGCCAGTTTGGTGCTGGTCCAAGGTCCCACTCTTCCCTGTTGCTGAACTGCACGTCAACTGGTGAATCAAGTTCCTTTCCGCTTATTGTGATTTTGATATCTTTCAGTATTATGACTTCTTTCTTCACTTTGTTGAATATGAATGTCAATGTTATGTCAAGAATCGGCCATGTTTCATCTGGGTGATCTACAACGCCGTCTTCGCTCCCGTCAAACCAATCGTAAAGGTGGGTCACACATAAGGCTATGTATTCTCTCGGTCCATCGTAAAGCACTTGTAAATCTTCTGTCTCGGCGTAACCAGTTGTTTTTCTTCCTCCCCATGGCATACTTTCAAGGGGCAGTGGGTGGCCATTCAGCCAGTCTCCTCCGAAAGAAGACATGTCAGCGAACATTGCCATGGCGAGAACTTTTCTATCTCTATGGGTTCTATGAGTGTAACGTGCTTCTAGTAACCAGCCGTTAAGCCATAGATTTCTCGTTATTTCTTCGTTAGCGAATGGGTCACGTGAAGTTCCATCTGTTTGGTCGTATGTTCCAACAACTTCGTATCCGGGATATTGTAGTCCAACGTCTGGCACGCCGTCAGTGCCATCTATCATTTCACCGAATTTTGAAAGGCCAAAATCCAAGCTCTTGTACTCATATGGATAAAGCAAGTAAGTATCGCTTGTGAGAACACCGTTCATAGTGGTGTACCATAGTTCTGGATCTGCTGCAGCTACTGATTTGTAAAGCGTAGGTCCTAGTAAAGACAGTAAAATTGCTGTAG
>Ga0307438_1001768_pt1 | contig 13289 bp, 14 predicted proteins | sample SalMarWE160110MG_FD_202144 | JGI IMG/M metagenome (GOLD analysis project Ga0307438, IMG submission 202144) | Salt marsh sediment microbial communities from the Plum Island Ecosystem LTER, Massachusetts, United States - WE1603-110 | ecosystem: Environmental > Aquatic > Marine > Intertidal zone >... | reverse complement strand
GCACGATTCGGACATATTATCTATCCTCATTCTTTAAAATATCTATTAATTGTTCTTTAGAAAGAACCTTACCCACACTCTTTACCTCGCCGTCAACCACTAAGGCGGGCGTCATCATAACACCAAAGTTCATTATTTCATCCAGATCCGTTACCTTTCCTATTTCAGCGTTGATGCCAGCCGTCTCTACCGCCTGTTTTACATGTGTTTCGAGCAAATGGCATTTGGGGCATCCTGCTCCTAAAATCTGTATTTTCATAAAAACCTCCTATTCGGCAATCTGCTTCTGCGGTATTTTCTTGCATTGTGCTTCATTTAAAGCGCATTCGTTGAATATACCGCAGCTTTTTTTACATATCCGGACAAGCATGAGCATGACGTGAACCTCAATAAGAACCCCCACAACTGTGGCCAGTGAAGCTCCGGATGCTAAGCCAAACAGCATAGTCGATGTCGCTAAGGCTACTTCAAAATTATTGGAAGCACCAATCATTGAGGCTGGTGCGGCATCCTCATACCTGAGTTTTAATAACCTTGAGAAAACAAAATATCCGATCATGAAAATTAATAATGTCTTAATAAAAAGAGGAATCGCTATCCAGACAATGGTAAGCGGATTCTCAATAATTTTATCCCCTTTAAATGAGAAAAGCAGTACCAGTGTTGTCAGCAAAGCAATGATACTTACCGGTGAAAGGTAATGTAAGAATTTGTTTTGGAACCACATCAACACCATAGCGGTACAAGGTGCAATACCCAGCAGGATCGTACCGGAAATATAACTGCGCCACAACTCCACTGTTTCGCCGCTCTTAATCACTTCTTTGAAATCGATTTTTACCATAATCGGATACATCATAAAAAACAAGGCTACGGCAATCGGGATTGATACCTGAAACACGGAAAGCGAATCCAGAGTAACGGCGACTCCCGGTGCCAGCTTACCTAACAGAATACCGGCACCGATACAGAGCATTACCCAGAGTGTGAGATATTTCTCAAAGATATTGAGTTTTTTCTGCATATAATTCCCTATATTTCCTACTTGGCAATTTAACCAAATAGTAAAATAAAGTCAATAAGAATGTTGACCTCTTATCAGATATTTGGCTATATTACCAATAAGGACCAAAGAATGAAAAAACAAGAAAAACAGCGCTGTGAGACGCGGGCCAAGATACTCAAAGCCCTTGCCCATCCCTCACGGCTCTTTATGGTTGAAAAACTCTATGAAAACCCACACTGCGTATGCGAACTGGCGGAAATGATCGGTATCGATATGTCGACCGCTTCAAAGCATCTCTCAATTCTTAAAAACGCAGGGCTTGTTGATAATACTAAACAGGGCACAACCGTGTACTACTCTCTACGCTGTGCCTGTATCATGGAGTTCATCGGTTGCCTTGAAACCGTTATTAAACAGAACCTGGAAAGAGAGTCCGCTTATTTTAAAAGGGGTCCTCCCGGATGAGCAGCAAAATAACTGGGCTCTTTCTCTGCACCGGTAATTCCTGCCGCAGTCAGATGGCCGAGGGCTGGGCCAAGGCCCTAAAGCGAGACAGTATTCAAGTCTATTCCGCTGGTATAGAAAAACACGGTTTAAATTCATATGCTGTCAATGTTATGGCGGAAGCGGGCGTGGATATTTCCGGTCACAAGAGCAAACTGACCAGCGAACTTCCCATACAGGAATTTGATTATGTGGTAACTGTCTGTGACCATGCCAATGAGAACTGCCCCTACTTTCCGGCCAAAACAAAAATCGTGCACAAAGGTTTTGACGACCCACCGCGCATGGCCAAAGATGCCAAGACAGAAAAAGAGGCCCTGCAGCACTACAGAAGAGCCAGGGATGAGATCAAGGAGTTTATTCAAAGCCTTCCTGAATACTTGGTGAGTAATTTTTGAATTTTGTGCAGGTTGGATTTGGTCAATAACCTCTTTTCAGCCAGTCAACCGCTTGATCAACCGAATTGCAGACACTTATTTTGAAATGCACATCAGCCTGGGTAATCAATTTCCACATCTTTGCCATATTAATACCTACGGGTTCCGACATCACCAGCGCGCAGCTTCCGTTGCCCAGCTTTTCCCGCAGAGCTTTGATTAAATTGGAGATAGCGGTTATGGATTCGGTTGACAGATGGTCGGTTACAAGGCTGCGCTGATCTATTAAAGTTTTCATACCGGGATTCCATTTGGGGTGCTTCATCATCTGTTCGACCAGGTCATTGTAACCTTCAACAGAGGCTTTACCTGTAGCAACGATTTTTAAAACAGAGAGACTGTTTTCATAGTTAATCTCACACTTCATTTCGGGCATCTTACACCTAGTATATATGCTTGGATGAAAATTTCCAATGATGTTTGGAAAATTATAAAACCATTTCATTTATTATTCGGGCCAGAACTTATCAAATCTTTCAAGTTTCATTTCGGGAAATGATTCTAAAATCGCATTAACACCCTCATCATCACCGATCTTTGTACCAAAAAGAGAAAATAACTGTTCCACTATGGATTGGATATCCTGGGCATTATTCTTTACAAACTGCTCCATCTTATCATCCGGCAGGTTATGCACATATTCGACTGTATTTTTAAAATCAGATAGATATGTTTCCTTAAACTGAATAAACTATAATATAACTTGACCGTACGCAACCTATCTACTATTATTCAGTCATTAAAATATCATCTAGTGTTGATTTAAATCAGGGGTTAAGCATTTAATTATGATAGATTCGAATAATTGTTTTATTACGAATAACATGAAGAAAGATAAGAAATATAAGATCAATGGCTGCTATGTGGAAAGGGATGGCGAAAGATTTTATAAAATCGAAAATTACCACCTCATGCCGCCTTTTTTTATGAGCATAGTAAGCGATTCGGATCACTGGATGTTTATCTCCAGTAACGGCGCTCTGTCGGCAGGCAGGAAAGATCCAGACAATGCTCTCTTTCCCTACTATAATGATGACCAAATAACGGATTCCCACGAAATCACCGGAAGTAAAACAATAGTGTATATTCAAAAAGACAAAAAAGCCCACCTCTGGAAGCCTTTTTCAGATAGATGTAGCGGGCTCTATGATATTAACAGAAACATCTATAAGAATGTGTACGGAAATAAACTCATCTTCGAAGAAATAAATAACGATTTAGCCGTATCCTTTAAATACGGCTGGTTTTCAAGCGATAAGTATGGTTTCATAAAGCGATCCGAAATCCACAATCACGGCAAGCAAGACTTAAGCATCCGTATAGTTGATGGTATTCAAAACATCCTGCCCTACGGCGTCACGCACTTGCTCCAGATTCAAATGAGTACCCTAACCAATGCTTATAAAAAGAATGAGCTGCTGCCGGATTCCGGTATAGGTATTTTTTATTTAAGCTCCATACCCAGCGATAAGGCCGAACCCAGTGAGGGGCTTAAAGCCACTACCGCCTGGTCCACCGCTTTACCTGAGGCTGCAAAGCTTATCTCCTCGAATCAGCTGGACCTTTTTAGAAAAGGCGAACCTATTGTTCAGGAAGCAGATGTGAGGGCCGCGCGCGGTGCCTATCTGATTAACTCTTGTTTCGATCTTGCTTCAGGAAAGCATCGCAGCTGGTATCTCGCGGCTGAGATAAATCAGGATAGTTCGGATATTATTGCCTTGGAAAAGCATTTAAGTTGCTCAAAGCATTTGCAGGAAGAGCTGGAACAAGATATCCAAAGGGGAACGGATAACTTAATAAAGATTGTGGCCAATGCCGACGGTCTGCAGGCAACCGCGGATGAATTAACCTCAGGACGGCATTTCTCGAATGTGCTCTTCAATATTATGCGCGGCGGCATCTTCAATGACAATTACAGGGTGGAAAAAAAAGATTTGCAGGCTCACATCTCCCACATGAATAAAAACATCACTCATGAATGTAAATCGTTTATTGATAGCTTAGCACAGACCTGCAATTACTCGGACGTAATCCAAAATGCCGCGAACACACATAATCCTGATTTACAACGCATTTGTTATGAATACCTGCCGCTCACCTTCAGCCGCAGGCACGGCGATCCCAGCAGGCCGTGGAATCTTTTTTCCATCCAAACCAAGAACGAGGACGGCTCCAAACGGCTCTATTACCAGGGTAACTGGCGCGATATATTTCAGAATTGGGAAGCTTTAAGCATCTCTTTTCCGGAATATGTGGAAAGCATGATCTGTAAATTCTTGAATGCCTCCACAGCTGACGGTTATAATCCCTACCGGATTACCCGCGCCGGTATTGATTGGGAAGTGCTGGATCCTAAAGATCCCTGGTCGCATATCGGTTATTGGGGCGACCATCAGATAATTTACCTGCTCAAACTGCTGGAAATATCTCATAAGTATCACCCCGGCAAACTCAATGACTTCTTAACCCAGGATATTTTTGCGTATGCCAATATTCCGTATCGCATAAAGAGCTACCGCGACCTGCTTAAGGATCCCCATAACACAATCGATTTCGACGACCATCTCGAGCATGAAATCAAGAAACGCGTCAAGCAAATAGGCAGTGACGGCAAATTACTTCCGGACAACGATAAAGGAGTCTACAGGGTAAATCTTACAGAAAAGCTTCTGGTATCGGTTCTGGCAAAAGTATCAAACTTTATCCCCGAAGCCGGTATCTGGCTGAATACACAGAGACCTGAATGGAATGATGCCAATAACGCATTGGTGGGTTACGGTGTATCAATGGTTACACTCTATTACCTGCGTCGTTTTCTCTCCTTTGCACAGGATCTTTTTGCTGACGCACATATTAAAACCGTTACTCTCTCCCAAGAAGTAGCTACTCTGCTCACCTCAATTAGTCATGTATTACAGGATAATAAAGAATTATTAAAGGGTAAATTTTCGGATAGTAACCGAAAAAAGATACTTGATCTGCTTGGCAGCGCGGGAAGTGATTATCGAAAAACTATCTATGCCAATGGATTTTCCGGTGATAAAACCCAGGTATCTCCTCATCAGTTAAACGCTTTTTTTGAAATCACCCTCGATTATTTCGATCACACCATAAAAGCAAACAAACGCAGCGACGGTCTCTATCATGCTTACAATCTTATGAAGGTTGTGAATAACGATGAAGTGAGTATCCGCCATTTATACGAAATGCTGGAGGGACAGGTTGCCGTCTTAAGCTGCGGATTGCTGTCTCCGGAAGAGGTAGTTGAACTCATGGATGCGTTACGGGCTGGCAGCATGTACCGTTCGGATCAGTACAGTTATATCCTCTACCCCGACCGGCAGCTCCCCCGCTTTATGGAAAAAAACATCATCCCCAAGCAAAAATTTGAACAGTCACAACTACTTAAAATGCTTATCAAAGATGGTAACTCGCACATAGTCAAGCAGGATATAAACGGCGGTTTCCATTTCAACGCAACATTCCGCAACGCAAACGAACTAAAACAGGCTCTTAAGGAATTATCTCATACCACATACAAAGAATTGGCAACAAAAGAACAGAAGCTTATTCTCGGTATTTTTGAAGAGATTTTCGATCACCAATCTTTTACCGGCCGTTCGGGCACTTTTTACAGTTATGAAGGTTTGGGCTGTATTTACTGGCACATGGTTTCCAAACTGGTACTCGCACTTGAAGAAAACTATTATTGGGCTGTGAAAAAGAATTCACAAAAACAAACTCTGGCCAAACTTGTTGAGCACTATTATGTTACCCGCGCAGGTATAGGCCTTAACAAATCACCCGAGCTCTACGGTGCCTTCCCCACAGACCCGTATTCTCATACACCCGCTCATGCCGGTGCCAAACAACCGGGTATGACCGGGCAAGTTAAAGAAGATATCTTATCAAGATGGGGTGAGCTGGGGATCAACGTTGAAGAGGGTTATATTCGCTTTGATCCGATCTTACTGCGGAAATCCGAGTTTGTCCAAGTAAATACAGTCTTCAATTACTATAATATAGAAGATATGCCTTCTCAAATAGAGTTACAGAGAGGATCACTGGCTTTTACCTACTGCAAAGTGCCTTTTGTGTACCACATTTCCGATCAGGCCAAGATTACCGTAACCTATGCGTACGGAAGAATTATAAACTCAACGAAACTTGCTCTGGATGAGGAAACATCGGCCGCGATTTTCCAGCGTACAGGAAAAGTAGCACGCATAGACGTATATGTGCAGCCTGCCTTAAAATAATTCAATATTGTCTATCGGCAGCATTTATTGCCTGCCGTTATTTGGAATCCAGTATGGTAATACCCTTCCAGTTAGCAGGAGCGCCGTATTTTAGAAAACGTTCACAGCGCTGACTATATAATGAATATAGTTTATCCTCCCCATCCTGCTGATGCAAGCTTTTAAAAAGTGCTAATGCCTTTTTAAAATCGCCCCGGGCATAATCTTCCACAGCTTTTATATATACAGCAGTATTTTTTTTCTTCTTCTCCTTGGTTTTGGCAGAATCCGCATTATAGATTTCATATATAATAACCGGCTTGGTCTTGCCTTTTACCTGCACCCTGTCTATAAAGCGGACATTGTATTTGGCTCTATCAGGTAAAAGCTTGAGAGTCTCACCGCTGATCACGATACTCGCTCCGTAGAGTTTGGTCAAACTTTCCAGACGTGAGGACAGATTCACTGCGTCTGCTATAACCGTTCCATCCATTCGTTCGTGTTCCCCTACCGTTCCCAGCATCAGCTTGCCCGTATGAATGCCGATACCGATGCGTATGGGTTGATAGTTTTGCTGTGATCGATGCTCATTATATTCTTTCAATGTACGAAGCATATTTATGGCTGCATTCAACGCGTACTCCGGCTCTCCGGGAAAAAGCGCCATAATAGCATCACCGATATATTTATCTATAAAACCTTTATTGGAGCGTATTTCCGGTCCCATGCGTTTTAAATACGAATTTATAAAATTAAAATTCTCTTCAGGGTTCATAGACTCCGAAAGAGTGGTAAAGGAGCGTATGTCTGAAAACAGTACGGTCATATCCTGCTGAGTGTGATCGCCCAGCCGGACATCGATTATGCTCTCTTTCTTCAAAAAGTGGAGAAAATCATGAGGAACAAAACGGCCGTAAGCCAGCAACAGATTTTCCAGATGAGCACTGTAGTTCTGAATTGTCTGGGCCATCTGGTTAAAGGTAAAGCCCAATCTGCCAACTTCATCCTTTGTTTTTACCACTGCCCGGACATTGAGCTCCTTTTCACCAAAGCGGCGTACAATTTTGTCCAGGTGCTTTATCCCGCGCGTAAACATGGTACCCAATATTAAGGATACAATCAAAGATAACACCTGGGCCGAACCGGCAATGCCGATACTGAGTAAGGATACTTGGCTTAAAACCGCGGTCACATCCTTGTCCGTCATATCTATACCGAGTAAACCGATGAAAGTCTCCCCATCTTCAGTAAATAGAGGCGCGTAGCCGCTGAATGAATTAACCTGATAATCTTCATCAAAATAATATTCCTCCTCTACCAGATTTGCTTTTTCCGCAAAGGCTTTTTTCATTACATCAAATACCGCAATATCATACTCCGAATTAAAGTGAGAAATCTCATCGTCATATTCTTCCCCTGCCTGTTCTAAAGCTTCCTTCTCTTCCAATCCGGCAAGCACATCCGCGTCCACTAAAAAACGGGCTGTGTTTTCATCTTCCGTGGGAACAAGAATATATACATAGGTAATAAGATCGCTTTCCACATCTCTTATTCTGTTCAATTGAACGGATATAAGTTGATAATCCTCGGATTTCTCGATTTCTGCAACCTGCTCTTCGCTTAAATCCTCTGACATCAGAGTATTGAGTCTGTTCAGTGCTTGAGTGTCCAGAGACATACTGCCTATACCGGTAATATTCCTAATCTGATCCTGTAATTTATCAAAAAGCTCATTAGATAAAATATAATAGTTGGCAAATGAGATTAATAAACTTATAACCGAGATAAAAATAAAAAAGGTTAATACTATTTTTATTCTCAAGCTTAGACCAAGTTTGTAAGCTAAAGATGCCTGTTTATCTTCCATGGCATCTCCTTTCCTTAACTGCATTGAAGCAGCAATGTGGTCAATAAAAAATCTTATCTTTAAGATTAATAGCTTACAATAATTCTAATTTCTGTTATTGCACTGCGCAAGATAAAAATTGTAATAGTTGATTTTATGTTACTACTACTCAAGAATTTTAATAATTGCGTCTTTATTGTTGTGGCAGTAATTTTTAATAGGTAAAGGAACTCATATCAGTTAGAACATTAAAAACCCGAACCGCTGGTGTCCGCTATATCAATATCGATATTTGCCGGAACAGCCTTAATCACATCCCAGTCCGGACTACCGTCTGTTGTAGTGCTGTCGGCCGCATCGGGCAGTGGCTTCCAGTGTAATGTATAGACAAGGTTTTCACTCTCATCCAGCAGCTTGATCCAGAATTTATTTCTTTCAGCGTAGGAGCTTGCTTTGGGAGCCATCCATTTTACCTTCCACTCTATTACCACTCCATTATTTTCCGAGCGTTCCATTTCATAAAAAATCGGGTGGTAAAACCGGAAACAGTATCTGATGCCTGTCCGGTTGTTGTTTCCAGATAGCCTTCGGCCGTAACATCTTCCATCTCAGCGACATCGGTAAACTCGTGTTCCTCCATGGTTTCTCCGGCCGGAATATCGAAAACCTCCGAGGCATTCTTGTAATTTATCCCAAGTACACCACTATTATAGCCCGCATCCCACCGCCTCACACGCTATCAGGTATCATCTGCCAGAATGCCTTAACCGCTGTTTTCTGAATCTTCTTGTGCAGACGGCAGTAGCCCACTTCATATTCCTTGAGCTCCGGTGTAAGAGGCAGGATTTTAATATCGTTCTTTAAAGAACTCTGCTCCAGCACCAGGCGGGGAACAGTTCCTATACCCAGGCCCAGACTGGCCATAGCGATAATGGCTTCGTTTCCCGACACTTCAGCGTAAATCGGAGGAGAAATCTTTCTTATATCGAACCATCTGTCCAGACGCGTCCTGGATAGTCCGTGAGCAGGTATTATAAACGGGGTATCATCAACTGTTTTATATTCGAATTCCACCCCGGCTATCAACACAAGGGGCGTTGTGGTAACAGTCTTAAAATCGATTCTTCCTGATAGTCTATCCGGACGGGCGGCGATGGCGATATCGGCACTGCCGTCCAGCACCTGTTTTACCGCGGTCTCCGCCTCCCCTGTCTGCAGGTATATCTGCACATCGGGGTACACCCGCCTGTAATCGGACAACATCTGCTTTAAAATCATATAGGATGCGGTAACCGAACAGTACAACGTAAGCTCCCCGTACACACCGCCCTGCTTTGCCGCTCTTACCTCCTGAAACGTCTGCCATGAGGCAAGCATATCTTGGGCATATTTTTTTAAAAGGCTGCCCGCGGGAGTAAGAGAAACCGAACGGTTATTACGCTCGAAAAGTTTTTCTCCCACTTCATCTTCCAGCCGCTTTATGGCTCTGGTTAATCCTGGAGCACTGATGTAACAGGCCTGACTAGTTTTGTAAAAATGCAGGGTATCGGCTAAATGTAAAAAAAGTCTTAACCTATGCAAGTCCATACTGGTATCCTTTATTTCAGTTTTAGCAATATTATATTAAAAATATTTCAATTTACACAATACCTTTTTGCTATTATATTTTAACAACACCAGAATAAGGAGGTTGTGGATGAATATTCTTCATGACAAGGATGCAGATCTGAAATATCTGCAGGGTAAAACTATTGCCGTAGTTGGTTACGGCAGCCAGGGAAGCGCCCAGTCACTCTGCCTGCGTGACAGCGGTGTTCGTGTAATCATAGGTGAAACCGAGGAGTTGAACGGAAAACCAAATCCCAGCTGGACTCAGGCAAAAAATGCCGGCTTCGACGTGTACGATATCGCAGAGGCAGCGGCCAAGGCGGATATTATCCATATCCTGCTGCCGGATGAACATCATGGATCCGTGTATAAAGAAAAGATCGAACAGAATATGACGGAAGGTAAAACCCTCTGCTGCTCCCACGGATTCAATATTGTCTATAAGCAGATAATACCGCCTGAAAATGTGGATGTGATTATGGTAGCTCCCAAAAGCCCGGCCACCGAGGAACGGAAGGCCTATCTGGCGGGATTCGGTGTTCCCGGCCTGATCGCAGTGCGGCAGGATTACACGGGCAGCGCACGCCAGACGGCTCTTGCCATGGCTAAAGCCATGGGCTTTACCAGAGCGGGAGTGCTGGAGTGTACCTTTGAACAGGAAACCTATGAAGACCTGTTCGGGGAACAGAATGTACTCTGCGGCGGCACGGTGGATCTTATTAAATACGGTTTTGAAGTTCTTACCGAAGCCGGATATCCGGAGGAGATGGCCTATTTTGAGGTGCTCAATGAATTAAAACTGATCGTGGATCTGATTTACGAAGGCGGCATTCAGAAGATGAACGCTGTAATATCCAATACCGCAGAATGGGGCGAATATGTAAACGGCCCCAAAATTATCGATCCCGGTGTAAAACAGCGGATGAAGGAATCTTTAAAAGCTATCGAAGACGGTACCTTTGCCAAACAGTGGATAGAGGAAAGCAAGAAGGGCTGTCCCAATCTACTGGCAAAGCGCAAAGCTCTGGCAGAACATCCGATCGAGATAGTGGGAAAAAAGATCAGAAATCTATTTGAACGCGGTTAACATAAATACCGGGAGTTATTTAACGACCGGTCTTTTTATAATTAAAATCTTAATAAATCCTATGATTATTTACTCTTAAACATGCTGTAAGCCACAACCGGTTTGTCCGAATAGGTAAGAATTTGTTTGGGAATATTTCCTTGATTACCACAATACCGGCTACTTCATCCCCATGCCCACAGGCGGCAAGCCAGATTACGGGCCCATAATTTTGGCTTTGCGCTTTGCCAGCAGATCAATATTTCTATAAAAAGATATATGCTAATTCAACAAGAATCTTTTTTAAAGGGATAGTTGAAGGAAAATAATCAACAATACCATAAAGTTCGCAAATCGTTACATTTTGGGAGTTTTGGGCGAATGCGAACTATATCACATTCGCCTTTTTTATTGGTTTCAAACTGCATTTTGTATTCAGAGACTATTGACAAGATAAGAATAAAACTTTTGCCATGATATAAAAGAATTTTTTCACTTTCAAAACGATAATCATAATCAGATCTTTTAAAGTTTATTGATTAAATTTGTTCTTGCATAATCTATCTTTTATAATTAAAATAAATGCAGAGTATGTCCATGATTTATGGACATAGGTGTAAATTATTATGGATGATACTGTATTTACTATTAGAAGAAATATACAATTCGATGTATTTGATTATCAGACTTTGAGTATTATTCTTGCAGATTATAATAAACCCCGGGACAAAATCACAAAACTTATAAAAGATGGTATTATTATCCGCATTAAAAAAGGGCTCTATTGTTTTGGTAAAGACCTACAGAAACAACCACTTAGCTTGGAACTTATTGCTAACCTGGTCTATGGCCCTTCTTATATCAGCGGTAAATATGCTCTTTCCTATTATGGATTGATCCCTGAACGAGTGGCTATTGTAACCTCAGTAACTGTTAATAGATCAAAATATTTCAATACACCTGTAGGAAATTTTTCATATCAGATGATTAAGAATGAACGGTATAGCATTGGTGCTGACCAGATTTATACTGGTGATATCTCATTTCTAATTGCTACTCCGGAAAAAGCACTAGTAGATGAAGTTTGGAATGATAAGAGACTTAAAAATTCTTCCTTATCAGATTTTGAAACTTATTTAACAGAAGATCTTAGAATTGATATAGAGCAGCTATTACAATTAAGCGAAGAAAAATTCATTTCAATCATTAAAAAATATGATTCGCTAAAAATTAGAAACCTTTTAAAATGCATACAGAACATGAGGAAAAATAAAAATGCATGATACTGTAAATACAATGTTAAAAAAGTATAATCTTCACACTCAAACAGATTATGAGAATGCAATTCGTGAAATTCTCCAAGAGATAGCACTTCTGGGTCTATGGCGTATCAAATTCTTTGAACATGCAGCATTTTATGGAGGTACTGCTCTTCGCATTTTATATGGACTTGACCGTTATTCTGAGGATCTTGATTTTTCTCTATTAAAACCAGATGAATCCTTTTCTATTAAATCCTTTGGAAAATCTCTTATAAGAGAAATTAACAGTTTTGGTTTTCATGTTAAGTTTGAATATAAGACAAAAACCGAGAAATCTCAAATTGAATCAGCATTCCTTAAAAGCAATACATACCGGGAAATGATTAGTATTCAGGTTTCTGAGAATATTTTAAAATATTTTAATCCAGGAAAAATCCTGAAAATAAAAATTGAAGTCGATTCAGATCCGCCGGGAGGTTTTTATACAGAGTCAAAATATGTTTTACAACCAATACCATTTTCAATTAGAACCTTTTGTCTTCCTGACTTATTTGCAGGTAAATTACATGCTCTTTTATTTCGTAAATGGAAAACCCGTGTTAAAGGAAGAGATTGGTATGATTTGGTCTGGTATATAGGCCAATATCCCGAGGTACGGCTTTCACACCTTGAAGCAAGAATGAGACAGACGGATGATTTCACAGGATCAAATTCGTTATCAAAACAAAATCTATTAAATCTGCTGTATAATGCTATAGAAAATTTGAATATTGATTATGCTATTAATGAAGTATCTCCTTTTATTAAGGATCAGAGAAATCTTGAATTATGGTCTAAAGAATTTTTCCGTGAAATTGTAAGCCATATTGTTGTAGTATAATTTAATAAGCAAAATACTTCTTTCATCCAGACTGATGGGCTATTTTAACCAATATACATAATTATTCTTTATTAAACTATTCGAACTTAAATTGATCAATAGATCATTTTTTTTCATGAAAACTTCCACCAAATTTCCACAAAACCTTTTTACCGTCCTCACACTCCACCCGACAGCCATAAAAACAGCCCTTTCCGGTGTTAACCTGAAAGGGACTGTTAGCGCAGTGTTTGTAGTATCTCCCCCTATTGGACAAATTTAGAACTTTCTGCTACAGCAATAAAATTGAAGACATTCCAGATTGCTTAGTTGCATAGTCCCGATTATTTGCTTTTTCGCAAACCTGCACCCCTTGGGAATAGTGACAGGTACTTTTTTTTCGCCAACCCATGTCCAGTGGGGGAAGTAATAAAGCTATAATTATCTTTTAATATGCATTTTA
>Ga0307438_1001762_pt1 | contig 13317 bp, 11 predicted proteins | sample SalMarWE160110MG_FD_202144 | JGI IMG/M metagenome (GOLD analysis project Ga0307438, IMG submission 202144) | Salt marsh sediment microbial communities from the Plum Island Ecosystem LTER, Massachusetts, United States - WE1603-110 | ecosystem: Environmental > Aquatic > Marine > Intertidal zone >... | reverse complement strand
ATCGTGTCCAGGCTGTTGTAGAGGCATGGTACCCCGGCGAAGAAGGCGGAAATGCAATTGCTGATATTATATTCGGCAATTGCAATCCAGGCGGACGTCTGCCAATCACATTCGCAAAAACCACGGGACAACTGCCGTTGTATTACAATTACAAACCATCCGGCAGAGTAGATGATTACGTTGATCTAAGAGGTGAGCAATCACTGTTTCCTTTTGGATGGGGACTATCTTATACAAAGTTTAAGTTCGGCAAACCTCGTTTGGAGAGGGCAGCCATTGACCCGCATGAATCCACTCGTGTCCTTGTGGACGTAACAAATATAGGCGATGTTGTCGGTGACGAGGTAGTGCAGATGTACATTCGCGACAAGGTCAGCTCAGTGGCACGACCCATAAAGGAGCTGAAGGGTTTTCAGCGAATCACTCTAAAGCCGGGCCAAACAAAGACAGTCTCGCTTGATATAACGCCGGAGCATCTGGCTTTCCATAACATCGATATGGACTGCGTTGTGGAACCCGGCGAGTTCGAGATTATGGTGGGTAATTCCTCCCGTGACCAAGACCTTCAGAAAATCCTCTTACGTGTAAAGGCATAGGTCCTAAATACAATGGGTAATGACAGCGGGAGGTAGATAAGAAAGCAGCGCAGGATTTATAGTCCATACCGGTACAAACGGTCTTCACCGTGCAATGATATTGTAGAAGAAATTTATCCTGAATATGCTTTTTGATTGTCTTTATAGCAGCAATATGGTATTATTGCACACATGAGTGATTTCTAATGTAGTGACGATGGAAATAATATTATACGATAATGTTAAGTGACCAGGAAAAATCAATTCTCAGGCAATTCAAGGCCAGTCTCGAACAGACTCTCAGCGGACAGTTAATTGAGATGAGGTTATTCGGCTCAAAAGCTCGTGGTGATGATCACACCGACTCTGATATAGACGTGCTTATTATTGTAGCAAGCGATGATTGGCATATCCGTGATAAAGTCTACGATGTTGCGACAGATATGTTGCTGCAAGCGGACGTTTGTAAACAGCGAAGGTTATCAGCAAAAGCAGATTCGACCAGCTTTGCAAAAAAGGCACTTCTTTCATACACAATGTCAGCAAGGATTCAACTGAAATATGACCATTTCCGCTGCGACATTGATACCGAAATCGAACAGAACATTCACATGCATGTCATGGATTCACCAAAAGCACCATTCCATATGTCACCTACAATGATTAGTTAGCTTTTAATTGACAAACAAAAATGCGTTTTACTACCATATTTTAGGTGCCGATTACTAATCCCTCCGAACGGTCTATCACAAATTGGGGGCAATTCATGTCTGGACTAATTTCTATCCTGGGAGCACCAATATGTGAGAGAACATATCGTCCTGAAATGATATTTACAAAGCATCCACAGAATATGACCCACAATCCATGGCGGATAGTTGCCATCTTAAGATGGTAATGACCAACTAAAACCATGTCAATCCCCTCTGCCAGCCTGAACTTTTGTGTGTGCCTAACCCATTCTCTCATCTGGTGACCATGCAGCATCAGGCAGCCAAAATCCCTTGTACAATCGGTCTCTGTACAGTGCAGCCTCATACATTGTAAGACAACACTATCATCTGGGTATGGATTATTAGGATTCTCTCTATCCGATAGCAGTAGGTCTAATCCGTGATCGATCTCGGCCCACATTTTTTTTCGACGACAAACATTACGTCTAGCCTTCTCTTCCGCAACTCTTTTAACCTGCTCATATTTGAGAAGTGATTTAGCCCGATTTGCTCGATCCAAAGCATATTCCGTTCCTGAAATCACAGCCACCAGACTATCAGCCATGCGTATCGCTTCATCAACAGCACCCGCCGCTCGTTCATCGTATGCAAGACAGTACGACTCTGGCCCGCTATACAAAGTAGGCAGGGAATCTATTTGCGTCGAGAGAAGCCAAGCATCTCTATGTACATTTGCCTTCAGTAGCGACTGAACCATTAAACAGGCAAAGAATTCACTCAAACCTATTTCGAAAACAACCATATGAGAAGGTCGATCCTTGGCTTTGCTTGGCTGAATCCCTAACGAAACGAATGTCAATTCAGATAGGTCTAAGCTAAGTACATTCTGTGCTATTTTAGCCTCCAAATAGGAATAATCTGGTATGTGCATGGACAAATACTCCCACATAGTATTGAAGAAGCCTGTCTATTTAATCAAATATCATTCACGGTATTTTTTAACTATAGCATTAGACACCTTCAACACATCAAGCATTTCAGCTACGTCGTGGACGCGGACAATTGAGACGCCAGCGGTGACGCATAAAGCGACCGTTGCAGCAGTGCCGAAAATTCGCTCGGCTGGTTTTTCTTTGCCGGTGAGCTTGCTGATAAAGCTCTTTCGGCTCGTGCCAATGAGCACACGATAATCGGTCTCAACAAATTTGCGGATACTCCGCAAGATTAAGAGATTGTGCTCTAAGGTTTTGCCAAATCCTATCCCCGGGTCGATGAAAATTCTCTCTTTAGGTATGCCAAGCTGCTCCGCTCGCTTGGCCCTATCTAAAAGAAACTGCCGCACTTCGCTGACCACATCGTTATATTTCGGCTCAATCTGCATCGTCCGTGGTGTCCCCTGTATATGCATTAAAACAACCGGCACGTTCTGCTCTGCCGCCAGTCGTCCCATTCGCTCATCGCTCAAAGCTGTAATGTCATTTATCATCGCCGCTCCCGCGTCCAAAGCAGCCTCGGCCACTTCATAACTGTATGTATCAATACTAATCGGCACATCGATCTTTTTCGCAAGTGCCTTTATCACAGGAACTACCCGTTTTATCTGCTGCTTAGGCGAAACAGGTGTGGAACCCGGCCTGGTAGATTCGCCGCCGACATCAATAATCGCAGCCCCATCGACAGCCATTTTCAGGCCTTGCTCGATTGCCTTATCAGGCTCGAAGAATCGGCCACCATCACTAAATGAATCCGGTGTAACATTCAAAACCCCCATAATAAGACAGCTCGCCCCGTTAGAAGCAGTTTGCACATCCGGCTTTACTTCGTTCCTACCAGAGCTTCTAATGGGGCCTCTGGAAAAATCCAAATGTCCCCTTGACCAATCGATTATATTTGCACTGTCTAACTTTTTCATTTTAAATCTTAAAACCAATCCCAGTTAGTTTATCCAAAAGTCTTTTTAATTTTTCCTCTGTGGCCATTAAAATTTTTGTATTCTGGAATTCCCTGCGAACCGGATAATTCTTACGCAGGCTGTCGAAAAGACGACCTCTTTTTTCTGCTGGTTCTTTTAAGACTTGTCTGAGCTTTTGGTTATCCCTACTAATATCGTAGATATTTTGCACTACACACCGTAATACTTCCTGCTCATCGCCGTCATCTGGATTTATTGTTAATTCCGGCACGATAGGCTCCGGCAAAAAATCCTTAACATCATATTTGGTTTCAAGGCCAAAGTAATCGCAGGCAGCTTTATAAATCATAATCATACCTGTAATTTTACCGTCCAGCGAATAACCGGCGATGTGCGGCGTACCAATATCAACCATCTCCAAAATTTCCGTGTCGATTTTTGGCTCATCCTCCCACACATCAAGGGCAACGGCTTTCAACAGTCCTGTTTTTATAGCTGCTTTTAAAGCTTCGCTGTCAACAACAGCACCACGTGAAGCATTGATAAAGATACAATTTTGTTTCATAGATTTGAAAAATTTCTCATCAACTAAATGAAACGTTTTATCAACACCATTGAAAGTCAACGGCGTATGAAGCGTTAAAAAGGCACAATCGAAAAGCTCTTCGATTGGCAGATATTTTGCATCGCCGGTTTGTCTCTGTAGTGGTGGGTCGTTTAGCTTAACCTTCATGCCGAGTGCCGCAGCTTTTTTAGCCACCCTGCTGCCGACGTTGCCTACGCCAATTACACCTATTGATTTGCCTTGAAGGTTAATTTTATGCCTCTGTCCTATTTCGAGCAGAGCCGCGATCACATACTCGGCTGCGGAATTGGCATTCGAGCCTGGCGCAGATGCAAAACCGATATTTTTTTTTGATAGATACTCGGTATCTATATGATCAAAACCGATAGTAGCCGTACCTACAAAACGAACCCGGCTTTTATCTAATAAACCTGAATCTACATGCGTGACACTACGGACAATCAAGGCATCGGCATCAGTAACAACGGCTGGCGTGATTTCCCGTCCACTAACAACATTAACTTTGCCAATAGAAGAAAAACACTCAGCTACAAACGGTATATTTGCATCCGCAATAATTTTCACCGCTTTCTCCAAACTCAATTTCTTATAGCTCAAAACCTGCGATTTCGGTGCCGCAGTCCGGACAACGGGAATTCTTTATGTGATTAGCAATTATTCTATAGCCGAGACGCTCGATCAACATCCTGCCGCATTTATAACAGAACGTGCTCTCCGACCTTGCCCCCGGCAAATTACCGAGGTAAATATAATGCAATCCCGCAGACTTTCCTATTTCATAAGCCCGCTCCAGACTGCTAATCGGCGTGGGCACAGAATCCAGATACTTATACTGGGGATGAAATCTGCTGATATGCCAGGGGACATCAGGGCCGGCCTTGGTGACAATAAAATCGGTGAGTTTTTTTAACTCATCCTCGGAATCATTTTCGCCCGGCACCAATAAGGTCGTAATCTCAAGCCAGATGTCCGTATCCTTTGCAATATGGTTAATCGTATCGAGCACCGGCTGCAAACGAGCGTGACACAGCCGTTTGTAGTAATCCTCGCTGAACGCTTTCAAATCTACGTTTATACCATTGAGCCATTCCGCTGCAAAATTGATTGCCTCGATGGTCTCGTAGCCGTTACTGACAAAGACATTCGCCAGGCCGCGTTCTTTAGCCAGTCGGCCGCAATCGTTGCAAAGCTCCATAAAAATCGTCGGCTCGGTATAGGTATAAGCGATGCTCTTGCAGTTGTAGCGGACGGCAGATTCGACTATCTGCTGAGGACTTATTGCCTGCCCATCGATCCGCCCTTCTTCGATGGCTGCCTGGCTGATGTGCCAGTTCTGACAGAATTCACAGCGGAAATTACAGCCGACGCAGGCGATGGAAAAGCTCTGACTGCCCGGCTGAAAATGAAATAAGGGCTTTTTCTCGATAGGGTCGGGATTAGCTGCACAAACCTTATTATAATTCAGTGAATACAATGTCCCATCAATATTTTTGCGGACGCAGCATTGCCCCAATTTGCCATCCGAGATTAAGCACCGCCAGTTGCACAGCCCGCAGCGTACTTTTTTATCCCCCGCCGGCTCCCACAATACCGCCTGCTTGATATTTTCTTTTGCTGAATCCATTATAAATTCCTATTGCTCTGTTGAAAAGAGTTCAGAATGTCATTTCGAGCGAGCCGAAGGCGAGTCGAGAAATCTGTTTTTGAGCAGATTTCTCCACTTCGCCCCCGTGCTTTCTGCGAAAGCAGAAATGGACGCTTCGGTCGAAACGACGGTGAGGCTTTTCAACAAAGCAAATTCCCATCTAAATCATCTTTATTTTTCCAACTAAATATATAGAATAATCTTAATGAAAGCAAATATACTTTACCTCAGGAGTTAAACAGGTATGAGCATATTATCAGCTATTGGAAAAGTGATTCTTCCCGACCGCGGCGACCGTTATTTAAGCACAACACTATTTCGCCCAATATGCGTAAAATGTCCACCATAACGCTTGTAAAGTCACTCGTTATAGGATATAAAGATAATAGGCATAGAATAAGGAAACAGTATGAAAAGACACGTTCAGCAAATAAGGAAAAAGATTCTTCCAACCTTACGACGGTACGATGTTACAAGAGCTGCCGTTTTTGGGTCTTTCGCACGAGGAGAAACTACAAAACGCAGCGACATAGACTTATTAATAGAGTTTAAAGGCGAAAAAAGCCTCCTTGACCTTGCAGGTCTTAAGATAGCGTTGCAGGAGCTACTGAAAACCAAGGTTGATGTGCTCACCTATAATTCCTTGCATCCACTGCTCAAAGACAGAATCTTAAGCGAACAAGAGATAATCTTATGAAGAAAGACCCAAAGATTTTCCTCGAGCATATATTGCAATGTATAGAACGCATCGAGGAATATACGGAGGGAATAACAAAGAAATAGTTTCTTGAATCCGTACAATTACAAGATTCAATCATTAGAAGAATCGAAATTATGGGCGAGGCTGTTAAGAATATACCCAAGCACGTAAAAGACAAATATCCGGCCATTGCCTGGAAAGAGATAGCCGGCATGAGGGACATCCTTATACATGAATACTTTGGGGTTGATTTGGGACTAACCTGGAAAGTCGCCACAAAAGACGTTCGCCGATTAAAAAACAGGCTCTTGAAAGTGAAAAAAGATTTAGACGATCAATGGCTTTTATAAGTAACGTGACAACGAACTAAAGCAGATCGCCATTGAATGGTGCCAAGAAAACAACATAGAGTTTGAAGACAAATCTCGGTAGGGTGGGCTTTTAGCCCACCGAACCACTATTCTCGTAGGCTTCAGCCAAAATCTTAATCGGATGTCTTACAAACTTTTCGCTTATATGTTCTATCTGCATCTTGCAGGCGGCGCATTCGGTAAGGACATTTTTTGTCGGCGATTTTTCAAGTGCCTCTTTTAATCCCGCTCCTATCTGCTCGGAAAGCTCGTAATTTTTCTTCTGCATTCCGAAGGTCCCGGCTAAGCCGCAACAGCCAGCCTTTAGCTCAATAACTTCAATTCCGCAAAGCTCCCGCAGTAGTTTTACACTCGCTTGCGAGTCCCCCACCGCAGATAAATGACACGGCAAATGATAAACAAACCTTTTCGCCTGTTTAGCCCCCAGGCCTGCCCTGAGCGAAGTCGAAGGGTTTACCTGGGGGTTCTTCAACTTGCCATGAATGTACAAATCCCACAAATAATTCATTAATTCATACGTATTTTGTGAAACAAGTTTTGCATCTGCACCTGCAATGAAATGGCGAAGCTCATCCCTCAGACACAACACAGCGCTCGGCTCGGAGCAAACAATCTTGCAGCCATCACGAACCACCTTTGATAAATATTTCACATTGTATGCCAAGTCCTTTCTGGCCCTTTTGACGTCACCATAGACAATAGCCGGCAGCGGCGCAGGCCTTTGCTTCGGCAAAACCACCTCAATATCATTGTGCCGCAGGACCTCAATAACAGCAAAGCCCAGCTCGTGGTCGTTATAATTGGCATACGTATCAACAAAATACGCCACCTTATCGATCGGTTTCTCTATAGGCTGGCAAGCTGCCAGATATTTTCGTCCCGCCCTTAAAAACGAGCCGCGTCTAAAAGCCGGCATTTGCCTTTTGCGAGAAAGCCCCGTGAACTTCTCAAGCAGCCACTTAAAAATGCTAAAGCGCATCACAAAATTTGAAACAGGTGCAAAAAAGCTGCCCACCATACTCAGGTAGCGATTGCGAGCTAACAGTAACTCGGCCCATCTCAGGCTTCCGCGCTTAACGAACTGCGCTCGTGCGGTGCTCATCAGCTTGGAGACATCAACTCCTGAGGGACATTCCAAAAGGCACGCTTTACAATTGACGCACAAATCCAGGAATTTTCTAAACTGCGGCGACTGGAAATCTTTGTCCGAGAGCTGCCCCGTCACCCAGAAATAAAGTATATTAGCCTTCGCCCGCGAGCTGGCTAATTCTTCACCCATCGCCCTAAAAACCGGGCACATCCGCAAATCGGATTCTCTGCCAAGGCATAGTCCGCAGCCATAGCACTGCTGAAGCTCAATTTCAAGCTCGTCTTTTTCAAAGAGTAAATCCGTTTTGAGCCTTTCCGGCGAGAGCTTATATTCAGCCCTTAAGTTCTTGACCATAACATCGGGATCGTCATTTATGATCTTGCCGGGATTCATTAAGCCATGAGGGTCGAATATGTTCTTTATCCTCCCAAGGAGCTCGTAATATTCGTAACCGTATTGTCTTTTTATGAAGGCGGCCTTTACCAGCCCATCTGCATGTTCGCCGCTAATAGTCCCGCCCAGCGACCAGGCAAGCTCGAAAACCTCATTAGCAATCTTCCGCATCTTTTGTACTTCAGCCGGTTCCGTCAAATCCATGAACGGGCGAATGTGGAGCAGGCCGTCACCGGCATGGCCGAAAAAAGACATCGCAATATCATACTTTTTGCCAATCTTCTGCAGGTCGGTTATGTATTCTCCCAGCCGCTCATTTCCAACGGATATATCCTCCATAAATTCAGCCGGATGCTTTTTGTCCCTGCTTCTATAAAGCAACGGCCCGGCATCATTGCGTAACTTCCAAAGCCTATCCTGCCGTTCTTGGTCGAAAACAATACTTCGTCCGCTCGCGAGAGTTCCTACTGCCGAATCGGTTTGCTGTATTTTTTCGTTGGCCTGTTCCTGTGTTTGGCCATAATGTTGCACCAAAAGAACTGCGGCAGCATCAGCCGGCAGAATGTCCCGATATTCGGGCAAGGCATCAAACGCCATATTTATCAATCTCTTGTCCATCAGCTCACAAGCTGATGCGTCGCTTTTGACAATAATCGGTACAGCGCGTGACATCTCTTCAAGCGAATCAAACTCAAGCTGCAATAAGGCCTTTGCTGCCGGCACAGGGACGGTTCTGAGCCGGATTTTCGTAAAAATAGCCAGAGTTCCTTCCGAGCCTGCCAAAAGACGTGCCAAATCTATTTTTCCATTGTGACAAATTCCTGCGATATTATAGCCACTACGATTCCGTCCATATTTGGGTAATGCTTTACTTATCACTTCCTCTTTAGCGGCAAGGACGTCAGAACACTTTTTAGCGATCGAGCCGACTGTGTCTTCTTGTGCCTTTCGCACTTCAAAATCATTTCTGAATTCCACAACACTTCCATCAGCTAAAACAGCCTCGACACTTTCCATGTAGTTGGCGATATAACCGTATTGGAGCGAATGTGCACCGGTGGCATTATTGGCAATGCACCCCCCTACCGTCGCGCGGTTACCGCTGGATGGGTCAGGCCCGATTTTTCTGCTATACTTAGCCAAGCGATTATTCAAATCATCTAAAACTACGCCAGTCTCACAAACAATCGTTGCCCCTTCGCCCTCCACACCAATTATATTGTTCATATACCGGGTCATATCGAAGACTACTCCGCTGCACAGGGCTTCACCTGCCACGCCGGTCCCTGCTCCGCGGGCTACTATCGGAATACCTTTAGCAGCGGCATACTTAACAACAGCAACTATGTCACCCGTATCACGCGGCGCAATAACACACTCCGGAACTATCCTGTAAATACTTGCATCCGTGCTGTATGCTACCCGGCGTAATATATCAGCATAAACATCACCGCGCACGACTTTGGCTAAATCAGCAGTTATTTTTTCCGGTCCTTTGTTCATTGCTTACTTAATTCTCGTAAATGTGAGTCCTTTTTTAGCTATTGTTCAAAATCACGAGGTAAGAACTGAGTTTGTGAAATGATTCCGCTCATCCGCAGGACCGCAAGGTCATCCGCGCTAACCTGCCCATTGATGAACTGTTGCACGGTAGGATGAGGATGATTACGAATGTAGTCAGGGTCACCATCGGCAATAATTTTTCCGTTATGCAGCATAACGATACGATCCGCTATCTTATATGCGCTCTTCATATCATGTGTCACTACGATAGTCGTCTCTCCGAGCTCTCTTTGCAGCTTCAACACAAGCTCGTTGATTATGTCCGCACGAATAGGATCCAGTCCCGTGGTTGGCTCGTCGTACAAAATAACTTCCGGATTCAGCGCAATAGCTCTGGCTAAAGCCACTCTTTTTCGCTGACCACCTGAAAGATTAGCCGGATAATAACTCTGATAGCCGTCAAGACCAACCATCGCCAGCTTGGCTTTAACTATATCCTCAACCTCACGCCAGTCGGTTATTTTATAATGCTGTTTGATAGGGAACATTATATTCTCAGCAACGGTGAGACTATCAAACAACGCTCCGCCCTGGAAAAGAAAACCATAGTGGACACGTATCCTGTTAAGCTCTTTCTCGCTCAAATCGTCAACTCTTTGACCCTTAAAATATACCTCGCCTGAAGTCGGCCTCAATAAGACTATAAAATGTTTTATCAAAACAGTCTTACCACATCCGCTTGGCCCAATCACAACAGTCGTCTTGCCTTTCTCTATAGTTAAAGAAATATTATCCAAAACAACCTTTTTTCCGAACTGCCTCGTAAGGCTCTTAATAACAATTATACCGTCACGACTCGACTGAGCTCGTCGAAGTCCAAGCTGCGTTTGTCTTTCTTCAATTGGCTCTTTCACTTTATTATCTCTTTTTTCTAAAAAAGCTATAACCTACCTGATGTCATCAGACGAGACTTTTAATCGGCCAAAATGTAGCGTAAACAGCCTTGGAAATTACCGCCAGAGCAAAATCCAATGCCAATATCGAAATAAAACTGGCAACAAACGCTTCTGTACAGGCCTGTCCCACACCATGTGCGCCCTCTTTGCAAGTAAAGCCTTTATAACAGCTAATACCCGCAATCGCCCCTCCAAAGAAAAACCCTTTTATAACACCTATAGACACATCCCATAGTTCCACGCCGTATGCGCTAAAGTTCCAATACGCCCGACTGTTAATGCCCAGTTGAAAAAAGCTCACTAAAGCTCCTCCCACGACACCCATAAAATCTGCGTATATAATAAGAACCGGCGTAAGCAGCAGGCACGCTAAAAGCCGCGGCGCCACCAAATATCGTATCGGGTCGGTCCCCATGCTCTTCACCGCGTCAATCTGCTCGGTGACATTCATCGTCCCCAGCTCAGCGGTCAAAGCCCCGCCAATGCGACCCGCTAACATAACTGCTGCCAGCACAGGCCCCAGCTCCTTCACAACCGAGATATTAATCAAAACACCGAGATGCTCTTGCAGACCCATACCCGCAAGCTGGTCGTAAGCCTGAACCGCCAGCGTCATTCCCACAAACGCGCCCGTTATCATTATAACCGGCACACTGCGAACGCCGATGAGATTCATCTGGCTCCAAACAAGCGGATATGTTCGGCTGCTGGTACAACTCCGCACTGAAGTGACCATTGCCTGCCACATAAATCTTCCAAATTGGCCTATATTACCCAAATCTTCAATTGTTTTTGCTCTGACTGTCGCAATCATAATAACCGCACTCCAAAACAGCATCCCATACAAAATTCATGACGCGATTTATTGATATATTGATTACCGTCTTTTTATCAATCTAAACCTTTATTGTCAAGATTATCAAATCTTATTGCTGCCCTGCTGAAGTTTACCTCATACTGCGATGTGGACTCGCCAGCCGTGACAGCAGCTTTGCTTTACGAAGCGAAGCTGCTGTTGATGAATTTATCGTTACAACTTCTACATTATAGAAAGTGAAGCCCCACGGGCGGAGCCCGTGGGGCTTCACTACAGTGTCAATAAAATACGAATTAATTAATGCCGTATTAACAGCCTTTTCGGCTAATCGAAACAACTGTAAATTATTACGGTCTTAATGACGAGTAGCACCTTAGGTTATAGGACGTCAGTTCCGTCGAATATGCTGGTCGCGCACTTAGAGAACAAGTCAATACGGTTTATGGAAGTCCTCGCCATATCAGAATTAAACTGGAGAAATCTTAGCAATTGTTCAAACAATAATAACAAATAAGTTTTCTTGCGATTCCGATTCATCTGATGTATTCTGCAAGGCTGATGCGAACAAAAGTTATAAAACTCGATGCGGCTAAAGCTGATATAGCAAAAATAAAGGAAGCCGCAGCGGTAGTCGATGCCGGCGGTCTCGTGGCATTTCCCACCGAAACAGTTTATGGAATTGCCTGCCGAGTTAAGTCCGATTCGTTAATAAAGCTGGACAGCCTCAAAGGCCAGCGGCAGGAAAAACATTATACATTACATATCAGCCGGCCAAGCGAGGTTGGAAAATACGTGCCGACAATCAGCCTAAGAACTCAAAAATTAATCAAGAATGTCTGGCCCGGTCCCTTGACTATTGTATTCCCCTTAAATGAACAGGACATGCACAAACAGCAAAAGAATCTCAAGAGAGAGACCTTTGAAGGCTTATATAAAAATAGCTCCATAGGAATTCGCTGTCCTGATAATCCGATAGCTTCCATATTATTAAGGTTAATCCACCATCCTGTAGTTGCACCGAGCGCAAACATAACAGGCCAAAATCCCGCAGTAGAACCTAACCAGGTCCTCGAACAGCTCTCCAATCAAATTGAGCTGCTGCTGGACGCAGGGCCATGCAAATACAAAAAGAGCAGCACTGTTGTAAAAATAGGCAAAAAAGAGCTGGAAGTTCTAAGGCCAGGTGTACCTTCTCAAACAGAGCTGCAAGCATTGTCAACAGTTAAGCTTCTGTTCGTTTGTACCGGCAATACCTGCCGAAGTCCTATGGCTGAGGGGATATGTCGAAAATATCTTGCTGAAAAATTAAAATGCAAAGTTGACGAACTCGATAAAACAGGTTATAAAGTTTCATCAGCGGGTATTATGGATCTGGCTGGTGCTCCGGCAAGCGGTGAAGCAATAGCAACCTGTGAAGCTTTAGGGATTGATATAACGGCTCATAGGAGCAAGGTATTGACCCCAGAGCTTATCCAAGAAAGTGATTTTATATTTGCAATGGAGCAAATACATTATAATCACATTACTGCTTTATGCTCGGAAGCCCAGAGTAAGTGCGCGTTATTGGCAGAAAACCACGATATTATTGATCCAATAAGCCAGACACAAGAGTTTTTCAATAACTGTGCGACATTGATAGAAAAAGCTGTGAAAAAAAGGATTGATGAGTTTGCAATCCGTTCTCCGTAGGAGTACGAAGGATGAATATGAAAATAGCAGTAGGAAGTGATCATCGCGGTTTTGAAGCTAAACGGTTAATCAAGGCTATAGTCACCCAGTTAGGCCATGAGTGTATAGATGTTGGCACTGGTGACAGCAATCCGGTTGATTATCCTGATTTAGCATACCTGGCGGCAATGGAGGTATCAAAAAAAGAGGTTGACAGAGCTATTTTAGTGTGTGCAACGGGCCTTGGTATGTGCATCGCTGCAAACAAAATAAAAGGCATCAGAGCCGTTTTATGTCATGACGAGCTAAGTGCCCAGATTTCACGTGATCACAACAATGCAAACGTACTTTGTCTATCAGGCGATCAGATTGTAGAGACGCTGCTGCGCAAAATCGTGGAAGTCTGGCTAAATACCGAATTCGCCGG
>Ga0307438_1001758_pt1 | contig 13326 bp, 5 predicted proteins | sample SalMarWE160110MG_FD_202144 | JGI IMG/M metagenome (GOLD analysis project Ga0307438, IMG submission 202144) | Salt marsh sediment microbial communities from the Plum Island Ecosystem LTER, Massachusetts, United States - WE1603-110 | ecosystem: Environmental > Aquatic > Marine > Intertidal zone >... | reverse complement strand
CCGGCAGGCTGGTGCTGCCTAATTATTATTAAGCCGACCGGCTGATCTGTTTAGGAGAAGATGAGGTTGGGTTTGATTTTCGGGTGTTTTTGGGGGGAATTTGCTTGATTTTCGTTGGCTGGGATGGAAGATATAGCGTATAGGGGATAGCGGGTAGCGTATAGCGGATATGTGGTTGCTAAAAATTTGGTTGATTATGTTTAGATTGGGTGGTAGTTTTGAGTTTTTGAGAGGTTAGCATCACGTGGAGTTATTTTTTAGGAAATGGCGAAATGGCAAATAACAATGAAAAACAACGAAGGAAAAAGGATTCTGCCAAATTAGTCTGGGATACAAAACCTCGCAGGGCGCCAAATCCCAAAGACATCGAATTTCAGACCGCCGAAGTTGTCTTGCCAAATCCTAAGGTAGCTGGTGAACTACCCTTATCTTTCCGCGATGGCCTTATCGGTGAAGAAGAAATTGATAAACAAAAAATGAACCGACTTATCTGGGGCGATAATTTATTAGCTATGCAGGCACTTCTCAGTCAAGGCTACGAAGGAAAGATAAACCTAATCTACATCGACCCACCTTTCGACAGCAAAGCAGATTATTCTCACAAAATGAAAATTGCAAGCACCGAATTTACAAAAGAACCATCAGTCATCGAACGCCTCGCATATAAAGACACATGGTCCGGTGGAACCGACTCTTACCTCGATATGCTTTACCCAAGATTGCAACTTATGAAGAGATTGCTTGCTGAGGATGGAGGCATTTACATTCATTCAGATTGGCATGTAGGACACTATGTTAAAGTTATGATGGACGAAATTTTCGGTAAAAATAATTTTGTTAATGAGGTTGTTTGGTGCTATGAAGATATTGGAAGTAGAGAAGTTAAATATTTCAAGCGAAAACACGATGTTTTATTTTTATATCAAAAATCAGACAAACGATATTTCCAATCTCTTCGTAAGCGTTTATCACAAAGTACGATAGAAAGATATGGCAAATACTTTGACAAAAATGGTAAGATTACATATCGTTGGATGAAAGAAAATAATCCAGGTGTTTTTGCAAAACTCAAAGGGATACCAGATAATCTTGACGAGACTTGGTTAGACATAAATAAGGGTCAGCCACTATCAGACTGGTGGATCGGTATTTCACCTCTAAAATCTCACTTTGTTGAATCTGTAGGTTATGACACGCAGAAACCGGAAGCCTTACTTAAAAACATAATTATTTCATCTTGTCCGGAAAGTGGTATTGTTTTAGATGTGTTTGCTGGCTCTGGAACAACAGGTGTGGTCGCAGAAAATCAATCACGTCAATGGATAATGTGTGAACTTGGCAAAGTTGGTATCCAAGTTACACGAACTCGTCTAGTAGAAATAAGGGCAAAACCATTCATTATTGAAAATATTGGCAATTATCAGCGCGAGATGATTTATCTAACCGGCGGACGAATCTGGGAAATGCAGCATCTTATCTTAAAGCTCTACGGTGCAACCCCCAGAGATAAAATGAGCGGACTTGGGATTCGAAAAGTCGATAATATCGATGAGCTTGTCTATGTTGGCTATCCTGACAGGCCTATTACTGCCAAGAAAGCCGAAGAGCTTGCTTTACAAGCGCAAAATCTTGATGGCAGAGGTTATAGACGGCTGGTAATTCTCGGCTGGGACTACGAGTATAATTACAGCCAAGCACTGGAATCTCGTCTAAATTCCTTGAAGGATAAAATCAATGTCGAAATCAAAAGCCGTGACATTCCGCCGGATATTTACGACTACCTTAAAAAAGCAAAATCCGAAGAAGAAATAGAAGCCCTTGTAGATAAAGTGCAATTTTACGAAAGACCGTATTTGCGTATCGGCACAACCGAATTAAAAGAATTACCCGATGGCAAAGTGCGAATCAATCTATCCATAGACCGATACGTACTAATGGATATTCCGGTTAGTCATACGTCAAAGAAAGGACAATCTGATTACACAGCTCTAATGAAAATTAAAAAAGATAACTTCGCCGTCCTTATTGATTACTGGGCGATTGACTGGGATTATGACGGTTGTACATTCAAAAGCCAGTGGCAGGCGTTTAGAGGAAACGGTAGAAAGGCAAAAAAGGTACCGATTACTGCTACCGAGACTTTAGAAAAGAAGAAAAACCGAACAATTGCAGTTCGCGTAGTTGATATTTTTGGCAATGACGCTGCCGCAACAGTTAAACTTTAGGCAATATTATGGCTAAAAGAAAAGACAGCCAAGCCTTCTCACAAATGTATTTGGCAAAAGCCCTTGAAGGTGAGGTCCAGGCCTGGGTCGATCAGGGCTATAATGGCCTCACCCAGACAACACTCGAACTTTTCAATTACTGGTTTAATCGTGATCAGGATACACCTGAGCAGTTTTATCCCTGCCAAAGGCGCGCCATTGAAACCATTGTTTATTGTTGCGAGATACTCAAAGCCGAAAACTTGCAGCAGCTTTTTCAAAAGGTCGCCCCGGAAGCTCTCTTTCAACATCTGCCTCTAAAAAACGAAGTAGAAAACATCTGTTTTCCAAAATATGCTGTAAAAATGGCGACCGGCTCAGGCAAAACCTGGGTCCTTGCTGCACTGCTTATCTGGCAGTATTTCAACAAAATAAATGACGAAGCTGGTAAATATTCCTACCGTTTCCTTGTCGTTACACCCGGCCATGAAGTCCTCAATCGAATGCTCGATTCTTTTAAGGGTAAACGCGACCCCAGGACTGGAAACCGTGACCCCTCAACCTCCGATTATAAGCGTTCCTTATTTATTCCGGATGGCTCACGGTGGCGAGACCGTTTCCATTTCGAAATACTCGAACCATCTGATGTCCAGCCAAATTCAACCCCACCTGATGGACCTTTCGTTTATATTACAAACTGGCAGCAATTTCGTTTTAAGTCAAGTGCTCGGGATTTATGGGCTAAATACACAGGCGAGGATGTGGAAGAACAACCGCGTGGTGAAATCATACTCGATTTTCTCTCCGAATATTCTGACCTAATAGTAATGAACGATGAGGCTCATCACGTCCATGCAAAAACCAAACCCCAAAAACAAACCGGAAGAGATGCTGAATTGGTCTGGCGTCAATTTATGAGTCGCCTATACGATCGTCTCAAAGAACAGCACGAAAAGGGATTTGGCCCATTCGTTCAAATCGATTTTTCCGCAACTCCATTTTATGGCAGCAGAGAAAAAAAAGAATACTTTCCGCATATTGTCTATGATTATCCACTTATAAACGCGATGCACGAGATGTTGGTCAAACAGTTATTCCTTGAAGAGCGTCAGTCCGTCGCCGGTGAAACCTTGGAAGAGCTTGACTTCAGGGCAGAACGATTAGAACCTGACGGAAGCCATCGTAGGGGTGCAATAGCTGGGCTTTCAGCCGGTCAGAAACTTCTCCTTGACATAGGACGCTCCAAACTCGAACAGCTATCCTCCGAATTCAAAAACAAATCCCTTGATAAGAAACCGGTAATGCTTGTGCTCTGTGAGGATACTAAAGTCGCCGACCTCACCAAAGAGCATTTTGCAACTTTGACCGATGAAAATGCCAGCTATTATGATGACACACAGGTGCTAGCTATACACTCTGACTTAAAAGATTCAGAACTAAAACAGGCAAGGGACAACCTTGCTAAAATCGACATAGATGACGACCCACTTAGGGTGGTTATCTCCGTTCTAATGTTGCGCGAGGGTTTTGATAAGAACAACATCGCCGTTATTGTTGTTTTACGAGCATCAGAAGCCGACCTTTTGTTGGAGCAAATAGTTGGTCGCGGCCTCAGACTTATGTTTCCGGCTTATTCTTACCCAGAACTACAGGATTCCAAGAAGCAGGCTTATGATGAAATACGCCTGAATAAAACCCCCTCCAATTCCATTGATTTTCTTTTCGTTGTAGAGCATCCAAGATTTCGCGCCTTTTATGAAAGATTAAAGCAGGAAGGTTATATTATTGGCACTGGAGACACGAGCGAGACTACCTCAACGGGAGATATAATTCCTATCGATGCCATTCCGGAAAGAATGCCTTATTTTGACATTGCGTGGCCAATCCAGATATATGACGAAGGTCGCCTTCCCGACCTTTCGCAATTAGATGTTAGCACACTTCCCAAATATCCCTCTAATTTTAATCAATTGAAACAGTTTCTTTCAAAACTATCTATTCAGGAAATCCACGTTGAAACTGGCAAAAAAACAAAAAGCTGGAAATTAGAAAATGAATACTTCGATTACAATTTCTTCTTAATGCAGGCCTCAAAAGCAGTCGCAACAAAAGGTAAAAGCTCCATATTAACTGCCAAGCGCGCTGATATCGCTTCCTTAATAGACGATTATGTTTCTTCACACTGTTTTAGTAAGGAAATTGATTTTACCAAACCTGGAAACTATTGCGTTTTGAATTACCCCGACGTTTTCGACCATATTGTCAGCTCGATTCGCCAAGAGATAATCCGGCTTATTGAAGGCTATAAGTACGAGCCAAAAGGCCTTTGGGGAACATTATCAGAAGTTTCGAGGATAATGGTACGAGAGAGCAAGTCAGTTGAAACAGACAAAAGTATTTATCCTCGATTAGGATACCAGCCAAAAGGTGGTGGTTTCGAGCGAGATTTTATGCTCAGTGTACTTAACACTTCATCAGAGGTAACCTCGTATGCTAAGCTTGACAGACGCCACAAACTAAAAATCCAATATCGTGATGAAACAGGAATCCTTAGAACATATGAGATAGACTTTATTGTCAAGACATCCGAAAAAATGTACCTCGTGGAAACTAAAGCTGCTAAAGACATAAACAATCCTAACGTAGCTGTTAAAGCACGCGCTGCTGTAGCATGGTGCGATCATGCATCATCTGTATTACCCCCGAATAAATATAACCAGCCGCAAGGTTGGGAATATTTATTGCTTTCAGATGACCTTTTTGGAAAAAATGAAGGTCTTGGCTTTACAGCTTTCGTCCCACTCTGCCAGGCTTTACGGAACAGAGTAATCGCTCATGATGAAAACAGGCTTTTCTAAAGTAAAAAAACGATATCTGTACAATATGACAGGCAATAACTAATGAGCAAGAAGGCTATTTACAGGCATAGGAGGACGGGTAATTTATTTGGGAATCACAACGTTCAATCTTTGATGAGCTGAACTAATTAATACAGCTTTCGTTGCTTTATATATCTTTGTAGATTGAAACCACACTTGAAACAATGCTGTTTTCTTTTGTCCCAAAAAATATGCTGTGCATTACAAGCCGGGCACTTTTCAAAGGTAAAATCTGCGCAGATTTCCGGATGTCTGACTAAGGCCCTAATCATGTATGTTTGCTCGCTTATCATTTCATACACTCCTCCAAAAAAGCAGGCCCGCCGGATTCAGCCTATCACGATACCCGTAATTATATAAATCTACGGGGTCGTCGACGAAATTAGCGGGTATTATCACCCATTTGAACTCCTCCCGAGACAAGATTGCCGCTCTAAGATAACAATGATATTCCAACCGTTTTGTATATCGGCTATTTCTGTGGTGGGATTAACAACGGGAAGCTGCAAAAAAGCGGATTTAGAAAAAAGCCCCTGTCTTTATGGAGGAGGGTGTTGAATAAAGCAGGGGCTTAGAGGAGAGGGAGTAATTATAGCAGATACTTGAGTGTTAAGAGCCTATCCAAATAACCTGCTCTATTGCGGCCGGCTGCAAAGCCCGATGCCTGCGTTGTCGGCCAAAAACGTTCTCAACGTGGAGAAAACCACGCCTCCGAGCGTTTTTAGCCTGCCGCCTTGGCCTCGAACTTTTCGCTCGGCCTCATAACGACCCGGTTATTCGGATAAGCTCTAAGTATATCCAATACACTGTACGACCTCCTTCCATGGAAAACGAATCAACAAAGACTATAACTAAGTGCCGCCGTTGATACCAAATGTAACGGTTTTTCCGGATATAACGTTTTTAAATAAACGTAAAGGGCAAAAACCATGAATTGGCCTGTAAGGCAAGAGTTTAATCGCAGTAAAACTGTGAAGAACTATTTTTCCAGGTTTTTTCGATAAAAAAGGCTCACATACGGCTCTTGTCAGGACTATCGCCCAAGTTTTACTTATTCGTCACTTACATCTTCTTTCTTTAATGGAGTGGTCCAGAGATAAATAGTGTGCTCATCCCACTCATTATCAGAAGTAACCTTAACGACCTTGTCAGGCTTTACTCCCCTCATATCGAAGTCGTGTGAGACAATTCGGGAACCGGGCTTTAGTTTCTCCAGTTGGGGGATCAACTTCACATTTAGTTCCGGAAGCAAGTAGAGCGTGATTACGTTTGCCTTGCTGATGTCCAAAGTAAAAATATCCCTATGCTCAATTCGAACCAGATGTCCGACATTGTTCTTTTCCACGTTTTCCAGCGATTCTTTCACCCTTTTACGGTCTATATCGAAGCCCACAGCCTTACATCCGTATCTCTTTGCTGCCGTAACTACGATTATGCCGTTTCCGCAACCCAGGTCATAAAGCAAATCGTCCTTTGTAACCTTAGCCATTTCGAGCATTTTGTCCACCGCCACTTGCGGGGTGGGAACAAAAATGACATCCGGCTCCCGAGTAGGCCCTCTGGTTTGGCGACTTCTTTGCCCGGCCGGGGTCCGACGTATTTTTTGGCCTGTTACTTGCCGGGTGCCTCTGGAACTGGTCAACTCTCCGGTAAGCTTTCTGCCGTCCAGTTTGCCGGTGAAGCTGATTTCGAATTTTTGCTCACCAAACTCCAGTACTGTCTTAAAGGCCACCTCGTCATTATTAAGATCAATCTTCTTAATGGCGATTGGCCCGAATATGCCGCTCAAATCGGGATTAACTCTCAGCAACTGTTTCCGATTGCCGCTTTCTGATGTGATTTCAAGCTCCCATTGGCCTACAAGGGCAGCACCAACGCGTTTTCCTTCCGCTGTAATGTCACCCTGCTCAGAAGTGAATGTGCCGGAAAGCGTATGCCCCTTGATTTTTCCCTCGAAGGTCGATTCCCACTGCCGATCCTGGATTTTGCTCTTCCGCTTGAACGTCAGCTTGCCGCCCTTGAAGTTAACGTCCGTAATCTCATGCTCACCCCATTGGCTTTGCCAATCCGCAGCGAGTTTTCCTTCCTCGTCCGCCTTGACTACGAGCATCGCGGTGAATTCCCGCTCGCCCATTTTAAGCTTCGTTTCCCAGTTGCCCATCACCATCGGTATCCGTTTAAGGCGTTTGCCCTCGACATTAAACTCACCTCTGTCACTTGATAGGGCTCCTGAAAGCTTTCCACGCTCCATCAATCCTTTAAAGTTCATCCTGGATTCACTGTCGCCGAATTGAGCGGACCACGCGAAGTTGATTTCTTTTCCTTCACGCTTAATATCTGTCAGCTCGCTGACTCCCCAGAAACCAATCCACTTACCAGCAAGCTTGCCCTGCTTGTCCTGGGAAATCGTCAAAATTGACGCTATCGGCTGGCCATTAACGTCCGCATTGACCTGCCAATCTCCTGCAATTCCTCTCTTTGCTTGTCCAGCCTGTAACTGCGCCAAGGGCGCCAGCAGAACTATAAGAGCAAGAAACAGGACTGTCTTGTGAGATGTTAGCCTCTTCATTACATGTTTCTCCTAATAGTAGAAAGAATGTTTAAACACTTTTCCTGTACTTCGACTTATGGATAACAGTTTTACTGCCTCCGTCCTCAAGGAGTGTTAAACTTATATGTCCCATACGTCCCTGCTCAGCTACGCCACTGAGCTTCGTTTCAAATAGAATATCAAGTTTGTCTTGAAAAGTCAAGCTTTCTGAGTGTTTTTCTAAAATTTTTCAACCAGAATGGCCGCAGTTGCAATTTTAAGATGTATTTGGTAATCTAATAAAATCAGTGGTGATTACTGTAAGCAATCCCCACAGAAGGAGATATGTAATGAAGTTACAAACGATAGGTCTTGCCTTTTTGCTGGGTTTTCTTGTGTTAAAATATCAGCCCCCACGACCATCTATATTAGACCATAATACAGTACCTTTCAATTACGATCCCAATTTATGTCTAAGTGAACCATTTGGCTATGCAGTAATTCCTGCCGGCACAACTTATGGAAATCATTTTAAAGTAACTGAACCTGAAGGCGAGCCGGTAACTATTTCCATTACTACGGGCCAGGACATAGTCATCGAACCTAAGCCATATTTTAACCGCTACGACCCCAACGATTCGCTGGGAATAAGCAAGATATATCGTTACCGCTGGCACTGGACAACAACAAGGAATGATATAGGGCTGCATTATGTAAATATTCGTGTAACAGACGCGGGGGGCGCTTACGATGAAAGAACGTTTCTTGTGTTAATAAAGGAACATCAGCCGCCTGCCGGAATTATGGGATGTGAAAGGAGATAAGAAGTGACAGAGGCTGATACCAGGTCGTAAAAGTTTCCAGAAACGATTGGTATTATGTTGCGTCCAGGACCACAATTTGGTATATTGTCTTTAAGAAACACATCTGCAGGAATACAAACGCGAGACAGGTAACAGCCGTGCTGGTATTGCATAACTCCATTTTCTTGAAGGAGGAGTAAAATGCGTAATTTAAGCAAACCTTTCATCCTAGTAGGGCCTTGCAAACAAAGCGGTAAATTAACAATGCCGTTGGTTGTATTGCTTGCCATCTTTTTATTCGGCCGAGAGGCCGAGGCACAATATGGCGGCGGCAGCGGAGCAGCCCACGACCCATACCTGATTTATACAGCCGAGCAGATGAATGCAATCGGCCTGCACGAGGAAGACTGGGACAAACACTTTAAGCTGATGGCGGATATTGACCTGTCGAACTACGATGGCAAGCGAGGCAGGCCTTCATTCAACATTATTGGCTCGGATACCGGCAAACCGTATTGGCAGTTTAATGGAACTCCTTTCACCGGCGTCTTTGATGGCAATGGGCACACCATCTCGCACCTGACGATCATGGGCGAGGGATATCACGGACTATTTGGCAAATTGGAATCTGAGGCCGAGGTCAAGGACCTGGGGGTAATCGATGTCGACATAACCGGTTCATATAACTATGTCGGCGGACTGGTGGGGGGTAACTATGGTCGTGTGAGACGCTGCTACAGCACCGGGGTGGTCAATGGTAATCGAAGGGTCGGCGGACTGATAGGGTTAAACCGAGGTGGTGTGAGCCACTGCTACAGCACAGCGACGGTTGGTGGTGAGCAAGCGGTCGGCGGGCTTGTGGGGGACAACAATACTGATGGTGAGGTGACCCACTGTTACAGCACAGGCAGGGTCAGTGGCGTTCAGCTTGTCGGCGGACTGGTGGGGTGGAACCCCGGTGATGTGACCTATTGTTTCTGGGACACCCAGACCTCAGGTCAGGACACGAGTGACGGTGGAACAGGAAAAACTACGGCCCAGATGCAGACAGCAAGCACATTCCTCGAAGCCGGCTGGGACTTCGTGGACGAGACGAAAAACGGCACGAAGGACATCTGGGCGATTCTGGAAGGCCACGACTATCCGAGGTTGGCGTGGGAGCTTCGGGCCTTTTCTCCTCACCCACAGAATCGTGCCACCAATGTCACCCAGCCGACCGTCATAAGCTGGAGTGGCACGGGAGGAGCCATCGGCCACGACGTATACTTCGGCGAAGACGGAGATCTCGTCGCCAACGCAACGACCGAAAGCCCGGACATCTACTGCGGTCGACAACCACCTGAGATGACTGCCTACGATCCAGGTGATCTGGAATGGGCCAAGACCTACTACTGGCGAATCGACGAGGTCGATGAAGCCGACCCCAGCCGTCCATGGAAGGGCGATGTCTGGAGCTTTACGGTAGCTGACTTCTTCATTTTGATAGACGATTTTGAGGACTACAACGACTACGAACCCTACAGAATATTTGATATTTGGATTGACGGATGGGGTAATCCAATAAACGGCTGCAGCATAGGTCTAGGAAGGTATCCTGACCCGAATTTTAGCGCTGGAGGGCATCATGTTGAGAGTACGATTGTTCACGGCGGTTCTCAATCTATGCCATACTTTTTTGACAACAACTTCAAGTACTCTGAGGCGGAAGCAAGTATTGCTAATCTGGCAATCGGCCAGGATTGGACTATAGAAGGTGTTGAAGTACTGTCTCTCTGGTTCTACGGTGATGCGGCTAATACTGCCGAGCAGATGTATGTAGCTCTCAACGATATCGCGAAGGTCTATCACGATAATCCTGATGCTGCGCTGATAGAAGAATGGACAGAATGGACTATCGACCTTCGGGAGTTTGCGGCTAAAGGTGTGAACCTTGCCAATGTCAATACGATTTCTATTGGATTCGGCGATAAGAACAATCTGGTGCCCGGCGGTTCAGGTTTAGTCTTTTTTGACGATATTCGTCTGTATCAACACAAAGTCATTTATGTGGATGACAATGCCACCGGGGCCAATGGCGGCACGAGCTGGGCCAATGCCTACGTGTATCTTCAGGATGCTTTGGCGGATGCGAATGAATCGGAAAGGCCCGTCGAAATCCGTGTGGCCCAGGGCACCTATACGCCTGATCGCGGTAACGGGTACGTTCGGGGCGATAAACAAGCTAAATTCTTGCTGAAAAGCGGTGTCACAATCAAGGGAGGCTTTGCCGGCGTCAGCGCCTCCGATCCCAATGCGTGGGATCACCAAGTATACAAAACCGTCTTGAGCGGGGACCTCAGTGGCAATGATGAAAGGCTCCTGTCAAACTTTGTAGAGAACAGCGATCATGTGATTTGGTGCATCGAAGGGGATGCCAGCGCCGTACTCGACGGCTTCACCATCACCGGTGGCTATGCCACGGATCGTATCGGCGGAGGCCTGCTTAACTACAAAGCCAATCCCACAGTGAAACGATGTGTGTTTTTCGATAACTACGCTTCCCAGGGCGGTGGCATGGCCAACCGGTACAGCAGCCCTATGGTAAGCGAGTGCACCTTCAGCGGTAACCTTGCTCCACATGGTGGCGGGGGGATGTATAACACGGACCAGAGCCATCCCATCGTCGAATCTTGCGTGTTCTATGACAATTGGACTACGATACTTGGTGGCGGCGGCATGTACAGTGGGGAAAGCAATCCCGTGGTGATCCACTGCCTTTTCATTGACAACGTGGCACCGTTCGGTGGCGGCATGTACAATGCGGCCGCGAATCCCTTCATCGGTAACTGTACCTTCAGCAACAACAGGTCCAACAGTTGGGGTGGCGGGATGCAGAATGAGGCAGGATCGGATCCGACAGTGACTCACTGCATTATCTGGGACAATATACCTGATGGTATTACTACGTTCGGTGCCTTTGACGCTGCAGCCAATGTGACATACAGCGATATACAGAGAGGCCATGTCGGCGAGGGAAATATGAATACTGATCCATTGTTTGCCAATCCCAATGGCGACGACTACCACCTGAAATCGCAGGCGGGTCGCTGGGACCCTGTCAGCGAAATGTGGATTGTAGATGATGTCACCAGCCCCTGTATCGATGCGGGTGATCCGAACAGCCCAGTGGCTAAAGAGCCGTATCCTAACGGCGGCATTGTCAACATGGGAGCCTACGGTGGCACTACCGAGGCCAGCAAGTCACCCGCGGGCCTGCAGCAGGCCAAGTATGGCGGCGGGACGGGAGAGTCAAATGACCCTTACCTTATCTATACCTCTAAGCATCTGAACACCATTGGCGCCAATCCCGACGACTGGGACAAACACTTTAAGCTGATGGCTGACATTGATTTGAGCGCCTACACAGGAACAGATTTCAATATCATCGGGACACGTTCCAATCCATTCAGCGGTGTTTTTGACGGCAACGGCCATGCAATCTCAAACTTCATCTACACTTCTACAGAGGTAAATAGTATTGCACTTTTCGGATATGTAGATGACCCTAATGCCGAAATCAGAGATTTAGGACTGCTTGATCCTAATGTTGATGCCGGAACAGACTGTGGTGGGAGAAGGTTAGTGATTAGAGAGTTAGTTGATTAGAGAATTAGTGGATTAGAGAATTAGCGGATTAGCCAAACGGTGTGCAATGCACACCCTACCTTTTCAAATGATAATTGTTGATTGATTATTTGAGCTTGCCGGCTGGCAGTTGGCAATGATTAGTGTTGCCACGTCGCTTTGCTCCTCGCAATGACCCTGCACAAAATTACGGCAGTGGCCCATTTTGTGGCTGCCGATTAAGAAATTTCCAAGCAAAACCTTGTCTTTTGAGTGTTAATACTATAGAATCCACAATATGAAAAAAGCTGAAATCAAGTGCATTGGGGGAACAGTGAACGAAAAGGAGAAAAAATGAGAAAGAAAAAAGCAGGCCTATTGATAACAATTGCTGGTATTTTGTTCTGCATGCTCCTTACCTGTTTGCCTAAATCGCACAAACCAACCCTCGAGAGAATCGGCGTTACTCGCGGAATTTGTGTAGTGCTTGGCGACAGGAAGTGCGAGCTTGCCCTGGAGCTGGCACGGCAGAGTGAGCTGCTTATATATGTGCAGTTGCGGGACGCAAAGGACGTCGAAAACGCGCGCAGGATAGTTGATGAAGCGGGTTTCTATGGGAGACGTATTTTTGTCGAAAAGGGTGCATTGGCCAAGATACATTTTGCTGACAATCTGGCTGACGCCGTTGTCGTTGTGGGTAAGGCACCCAAAGCTGAGGTGCTGCGGGTCCTTCGCCCCAAAGGTAAGGCCCTGTTAGGGCGCGAAGTTTTGGTTAAGCCGTTTCCCGAAGGAGTAGATGACTGGAGCCATCCTTATCACGGCCCGGACAATAATCCGCAATCAGAAGACACAGTCGTTCGAGCACCTTATCTAACACATTTTCTGTCTGAGCCGCGCTATGCGCCGATGCCTCAGGTGGCGGTGGCTTCGGCGGGTCGTACGTTCAAGGCGTTCGGACACGTGGCTTTCAAGACGCGGGAAGAACCCCTGCTCAATAAGCTGGTGGCTTACGACGGCTATAACGGCACGATGCTCTGGCAGCGGGACCTGGCTGAGGGCGTGATGATACATCGCAATACAATGATTGCAACACCGACGACATTGTATGTCGGCGACGATAAGTCCTGTAAGCTAATTGATACAGCTACCGGCAAATTGAAGGATGAAGTTATCCCACCGGTGGAAAAAGCCGGCGGGACATTCTGGAAGTGGATGGCTCTGGAGGACGGTGTTCTCTATGCGCTTATGGGAGAGCAGGAACAAAGAGACCCAACAATGCGATGGCGCCGCGAAGCGCACGGCTGGCC
>Ga0307438_1001754_pt1 | contig 13343 bp, 9 predicted proteins | sample SalMarWE160110MG_FD_202144 | JGI IMG/M metagenome (GOLD analysis project Ga0307438, IMG submission 202144) | Salt marsh sediment microbial communities from the Plum Island Ecosystem LTER, Massachusetts, United States - WE1603-110 | ecosystem: Environmental > Aquatic > Marine > Intertidal zone >... | reverse complement strand
TTTGAAAAGTCTTTTCATTTTTCTTTTTACAATTCCTCAATTGATTTTTTATCCAAGACAGTTGTCCTCTTATTTTTTTATCCTGAGGAGCCTTTAAAGTAACAGACATCTCAATTATCCTCTTATCGAAAAATGCATCTATTCTTATATCAGAAGCAGCATTCTTTACTTTGAGGACAGAACTCAAGAATTTATTTGATATTAGTTCTTTTTTATCATCTCTTATCCTTGAGCTTAAATCTCCTCTATACTTTGTCTCACCTGAGGTTACAAATACTCCAAGATTTCTGCTAAGGATAAGTGCTAGATCTTTTTCCTCCTGTTGCCAACTTATTACTGCTTCATCTAGGCCCGGGTCATTTAATCTTATGCTTGAACCTAAATTAATTTTTTCAACTATTTCTTTCCATCCTTTTTTCATCTGAGTAAACCCACATATCCCGGATTTATCATATTCAAAATATTTAACTACTTCTTTCATCAGTTCAACTTGGTCAGGATCTTCAATATTGATATCATTATCAAATAAGAGTATATGAGCAAGTGTAAGTATATATGTCCATGATAGATGATAAATTCCAACACTCTTTATGCTTCTTAAGTCAACTGGGGATTGTGTCGGTTCAGACACAAATTGATTGGATACTGTTACTATTCTGGGTATGTTACAATTTCTTGCTAAGTCTATATATTTTTCAATCTGTTCTTTATTTATCTCATTTGACCCATTTTTCATTTCAAAAATAGCTGCATCTCTTATAACTCCTCCTTTAACTTTTAGAGCTAACCCATCAATTCTACAATTCTTAAATTGAGGAAATACCACTTCATTATATGCAAAAAATTGTCCACCCTTAATCATTTTTATATCTGACATTATCATCCTTCTAAATTCCCTAATCATTCTAATAGAGGACAGCAGAACTGAAGCCAATCCCACTTCATCGCCAAGTTTAAAACTTGGGATGAGACGGGCATCTCTAAGCTTAATATTATTATTTTTAACCAGACCATCAAATTCATCCTTTTTGAGCCCAAGGATTTTTACTGGTTTTCTATCCAATTTATACCTCCGGAATTTTTATCATCATAGTTTTAATATTAAATATAATACTATAAATAATTCTATATATAAAATATTAATAAATCGTAAATTTTATGAATAAAACTTTCAAATATAATTGATAAACAGCATTATCTTTAAATTTTCATTTATGTTAGGGTGGCTGGGAACTGTGTACAAAGTTAGAACAAAGTTAGAACTGCCTTATTGAGTCTAAGTAATGAAATTTTTATACCAAAATTGAGCCATTGCCATTAAGGTCTATATATTTTCCTATCAATCTCTGATAAAAAGACATCATTCATTCTCTTTAGGAATAACATTCCAAATATATAATTCTTGTATTCTGCAGCATTAAGTTCACCACGCAGAATATCTGATGCTTTCCAAAGAGTTGATTCAAGTTTTTGAAGGGTTACTTTTTCCATATTCGGATGTATTTTATATAATAGTATTAGTATTTTTAAAAATATTATAACACTATATTATTTTTAATCTTATAATTATTACTATAATTTTATAGGCTAAATTTTAATAACATTATTTTTAGCAATAAAGCTTATGCCTTTAATTTATTAATATTGTATAATTATTATTTGTTTCAATAACATGTTTCCTTTAAAATGAAAAATAAGATATCTTTAAAAGATTTAATTAATTATTGCTTCGGATATATTAAACTAGTAAATCCCTCATTTAATAGATTCAGAATTAATACGTACCCAATTAACAGTAATTATCTATCAACAGATATATTATTTAATTCTTCTTTTTTAGAAGATACATTAATACCTTTAGAATTAGAAGATTTTTACCGCCAAAATCAAAGTGCTGATTTACTCGATAAAGATACTGAAAACGAATATTTAAAACAGAGGGAATTAGCACTAAAAATTAATGAAATTAAAGATAAATACCTTATTAATGAATATACAAAACAAATTAATTTAAACTTCGGATATTTCAAATTAGAGGTTTATGAACCCAGCGTTACTGATTTGGTTGAAGACGAAATCTATAAACAAGATAAAGAGCTTAAGGTTGAAGAATACCCGTTATTTTCAATACCTATTGATATTATAACTGAAAGAAATAAGTATTATATAAAATTTTTAGACACTAATTTAACTCCTAATTTAGGTTTTCTTCAAAATGTCTTAAACCAGAATAGATTTTATGATTTTATCGGATTTATAAATAAAATCGAACAAGCTAGAGAACTAACCATACCAGTAAATCCAGATACTATAGAGGAAATTTGGGAAGAACTTAAGGGTAAGTTAAAACTATCAGATGCTGTTTTTGATGAAAAATCCTTTGGCACTTCATTTTTTGTAATTTCACTATCAACAAAAGCAAACTATTTTATGACACAAGACTATAATAAATTAATTGAAATTAAGGAAGAGGATTTTAATGAAACTTCACTTTCAAGCTGGATATCTAACGAAGAATTATCTATTTATGAAAATTTTAATGAAGAAAAAAATGAATTATTCTTTCCTTTTGAGTACAACAAGTATCAATTAAGTGTGCTTTCAATTATAAAGAACAGAGCTGCTATTGTTGAGGGTCCTCCAGGTACAGGTAAATCCCAAACAATTGCAAACCTTTTATGCCACTTGGCTGCAAACGATAAGAAGGTTTTATTTTTAAGCCAAAAACCTCAAGCAATAAAAGTTGTCAAAGATTTCTTAAAAAAATTAGAAATAAATTACCTATATGGATATATACCTAACAGGTATTCTTCCTTATATAGCCCAGAAGAAGAAAAGGATAGTGTAGCTAACTCACTACAAGGTATAGAACAATATATCAGTTCTTTAGATTATCAAGAGATTGAGAAATTAAATAATGAAGTATTGTTGAATAAAAATAATATTAAAAATTTTAACGAAAGCATTAAAAATCAACAGGATTTCTATAAATACCATACTAAACTGTCGAGATTAAAAAAGTATAATATAAATATCAGAGATATAAGAACTTTTATTAAAAAATTTAATTACGATACCTTTAAAAGAATCTTAAATTTAGAGAAAGAGCTGAAGAAGAATAAAGAATTATGTAGTAAATATATTTCTAAAAATTCTACAAAAGTAGCCAACTTTGATTCTACTTTTTCTGAACCAAGCCTAAGAATTGGAGTTAATAATTATTCAAATTCCATAAGGTTAATTATTGATGATATTGACAAAAGATATGAAAGAGGAAATAAATTAATAAAAATTATTAATAAAACAATGCTAGATATTAGATTCAAGAGAGTATTAGAAGACCTTCCATTGGAAATCTTTGACATACACAAAGAAACTATAAATTCTAATAAATCAAATGCCCAGGTAATAAGGATTTTTAAGGAATTAGCTGATTATCTTGAATATAAAGAAAGATTAAATCAAATAGATAAATTGTCCAAATTTAAGATCAATAAGCTTAAAGAATTTGGCCTAGATAATGAAAGTTTTGATAAATTAAAAACGCTAGTATCCTCTGAAAATTTTTATAATGTTTTTCAAAAAATATTAGATTATTTTGAAACTGAAAAAACAATAAGAAGAATAAAATTGTTAGACGCTAACACTATAAATAAATACTTGAAAAAACAACTTTATGAAAGAAGGCAGTTAGTAAAATTATATTTAAGAAATCGAATAAAAAACAGAATTAAGGAGCTTATTTATAAACCTGAAGTAAAAGGTAGATTGGCAATTATTTCTAGAGCTTTACGTAAAAGTAAAAAAGCCTATAAGACATTTGATAATCTTAAAAATGATCCTGAAAATTTCAATTATCTAAAAGATGTCATACCAATTTGGATAATGGATTTAGAGGATGTTAGCAGATTAATACCTTTGGAAAAAAATATTTTTGATTATGTTATAGTTGATGAATCATCCCAATGTAATATCGCCTATGCTCTTCCAGCAATGTTTAGAGCAAAAAGAACTATATTTTTTGGCGATAGTGAACAAATGAGGGACGATTCCGTTAGATTTAAAACTAATAAGTCACTTGAAGAACTAGCAAGAAAATTTAATATACCTGACCACTTACAAATAAAGAGTATTGGTGATTCAGTGAAGTCTATTTTTGATTTGGGAAGATTGCAGGGTTTTCCAAGTAAAGCTCTGCTCTATCATTATAGATCTCCTAAAGAGTTAATTGGTTTTTCCAATGAAAATTTCTATTCAATTAAAGGTAAAAGGCTACAAGTAATAAATTCAAATTATTTAACTTTCGGTAATACAGATAAAATTATGATTAATCATTTTATTAAACCTAGAAAAAATGATGATATTTCAGATAAAACAAATATTGCGGAAGCAGAATATATAACTAATTTAATTGCTAAAATTAGAAGTGATGAAAAAATGAAAGACAGGAGTATTGGAGTTCTTACTTTCTTTTCTGAGCAAGCAATTCTACTCCGTAATTTTATCGAAGATAAAGATGTGAAGGTTTCAATTATTGAAGGTATCCAGGGAGATGAAAAGGATATAATAATATATTCATTTGTTATTGCAGATGCTAGCCAAAAAATGAGATATACAGCTTTAACTGGTGAAGGTGGCGAAATTAATAAATTTATAAATGAAGGAAGAGTTAATGTAGCATTTTCAAGAGCAAGATTGCAGGCTCACTGTGTAACAAGTATGCCCATTGAGAGCTGGCCAGATGGTATATGGATTAAACGTTATTTAGAATATGTTGAAGATAACGGTGATATTGATTTTTATGACCAAGAATTAAGGGAATTTGGATCCAAATTTGAAGAAGAATTTTATTACTTTATCAGGAGTCAATTGAATAAATATTTTATAATACAAAACCAAGTTGAGAGCTGCGGTTTCAAAATTGACTTTGTAATTACTAGTAAGATAAGCCAAAAACAACTAGCTATAGAATGTGACGGTCCATGCCATTTCACTAGTGAAAATTCAGACATTTACGTTGAATCAGATATTGAAAGACAGGTTATTTTAGAAAGTGCCGGATGGATTTTTTATAGAATTAAATACTCTGATTGGATATCTAAAGACTTCAACAATGATTTAATAATAGAAAATATTAAAGATTATTTTAAAAAGGAATTTGAGCAAGAAAAGTCCCAAAAAAATTTATCAATTTTTGAAGATAATTCTAAAAAAATAGATCCATTTGAAAAAGCCACACAACCTGTATTAAATGAGGAAGATCAATTTTCTAAAAAAGAAATAATAAGACCAGAATTTGCAGAAGCAAGAAAGACTAATGATTTTGAAAATCAGAGATTATTCAAAGATGATTCAAGGCTTCTTGATGTCAATATAGCACAAACAGAAACTAGGAAAATCTTAAGTGAAAAACACAATACAAGTGAGATAATAAATGATACATTAAACTTAATTGAAAAAAACCGAAAAATAAATAATGGGACTGGAACCAAAGATACTTCCTTAAAAAAAGATTTAGAAATAAAAAAACCAAACAAATCATTTAAGAAGAATATCTCTTCAAAAGAATTTGAAGAGATAACCAGATTAAGAGTAAACAAAAAAAGAGAAATAGTTGTTTCTTATTTTGATAAAAGGAAGTTTATTATAATAAATGAATATATTGATGATGATGATTTTACTGGTTTTAGTAAAAGGAACCTAATTATTTCTAAAGAAGACATCACTGATTTTGTAAATAAATCATTATCTCTTTTAAATAAAATTGATAAAAGTGAAGAATTCACTCTTAGATGGAAGGGTAAAAAATCAGGCGAAAAAATCATTATTAGAAAGGTCAATAATAATTTTGTTGATGCTAGACAGTATATAGAAACCGATAAATATACTGGATTCACCAGAAGGGGTCTTAGAATAGACAATGAAAAATTCTCAGAATTGGTAAATTTATTAAAAGAAATTTTTTGATTACGTATCTACTCCGAATAAATTTATTTAAAATATCTGTTAGAATACCACTCTATAAATTATTTAATAATTCTAATACAGTGATCTTTTTAAACTAAGACTATTGAATAATAGGAATTGGTGATTTAAAAAAGTTAAATTAGTTAGCCTATAAGCCAAGCACTATCCCGGATAGGATATAATTTCTTAATTTGTATTGCAAAAGAGGTAAAAAGTAGATATGAGAAATTATATTGATAGCTTTCTTAGCTACATGAAAACCGAAAAAATCGCCTCCCCTTCTACAATTTATGGCTACAGAAAAGAGGTCGGAAAATTCATTGATTACATAACTTATATAAGTATTACTGATATAAACTTAATTAGTACAAGTACCATAAGGCAGTATTTCTATTATGCCAGGGAAAATAGAAATCTATGCCAGAGTTCCATATCAAAAATGATTGCCACTATAAAAAGCTTTTTTAACTACCTTGAAGAAGAGGAGATAATAGTAAAAAATCCGGCAAGGAAAATTAGGGTCCCTAAAAAAATATACAGGATTCCCTCTGTAATGTCAAAGTATGAAGTGGACTTAATTATTAGGTCGGTAGATTTTGCACCCCTAAGGTGCAAAAAAAACAATACAAGGGATAAACTTATTCTATCCATCCTCTACTATACAGGTATAAGGAAAAGTGAACTTCTTAATTTAAACTGGACAGATATTAATCTATCAAAAAGCAGCGTTATTATAAGGCGAGGTAAAGGAGGAAAGGACAGGCTAATCCCCCTCCATAGAAAAGTTACAGAGCTGCTTGATAAATATCTTGATGAGAGGCTTCCACTAAAAACAGATGCCCTTATAATTGGTGAGCAAGGTAGGAGATTATGTAATAGTGGCTTTGTATACCTTTTAAAAATGTATCTTACATTGTCTGGACTTAATAGGAAAGGTTATTCTGCTCATACCTTTAGACACAGTTTTGCTACCCACCTAGTTGAAGCTGGGGTTGATCTATTTAAGGTCCAGAAGCTACTTGGTCATGCAAGCCTTGATACTACAAAAATCTATATCAATTTTAACAGCTCACAGATGGCTAAGGCAGTGGAAAAGTTATAGACTGGAAATAGATAGTAATATAATTAAAAAGATATTAAAACTCTTGTAAAAATCCTGGTCTATTTAAATATAAGCGCTACCACTATTTACATTATATTGATAAACATAGACGTAGAGGACATAATGAAGCCATATAAAGAATTTATATAGGAATTTCCTTTTTTATTTGAGACAATATTATTGTAGTAAAAACAAATCTTCCAGGATAATTTACATATTACATTTGGAAAATTTTTATTTAATAATAATGCATTACTAAATAATAGGAAAAGAGCATAAGTAACATGGCACTTAACAATTATGAAGAAATTGTTACTAATTTTTCATCTCCTACTATAGTTCTGGCAGGACCAGGTGCTGGAAAAACTTACTTGCTGGCCGATAGAATTAAACGTCTATTGGATAAAGCAGTAGACAAGAACACAATAACCGTACTTACATTTGGTAAAGATGCAAGGGATAATATGTATAAGAAACTTACTGATCCAAATGGAGATTTTCGGATTAAGCCAAATAAACTCCCACATATATCTACAATGCACTCATTAGGTCTTAAAATAGTAAAGGAAAAGCCTCACAATGTAAATCTCATTAAAAAAGAATTAGAGACACAAGACGACGATAAAATAAAGCAATTAATGTATCGAGATGCAGCTTTGATACTTAATTTGACAGAAAGTGATAGCAAAGAAGCCATTGAATGTAAGCAATACGGTGATTGTGAAGAAAAACCTAGAGAAAAAAAGTGTAATATATGCAGAAAGTACAGGGAAATAATGTCGAAGTGTAATTACATAGACTTCGATGATCAAATCCTTTTTGCCTGTAAAATACTTGAGAATAATTCTGATATACTAAAGAAATATCAATCCCAAGCAGAACACTTATTGATTGATGAATACCAAGATATTAATACTGCACAGTTTAGGTTAATAGAATTGCTCAGCAGGAAATCTAGAAACGGTCTTTTTGCAGTTGGTGATGACGCTCAAAATATTTATGCCTTTCGTGGTTGTGATCCCAAATTTATCCTGCACTTTGATGAAAATTTTCCTGGTGCCGAGACTCGTCCATTAGCAAACAGCCGAAGATGCCATGAAAAAATAATGGAGGACGCTTTCAAAGTGATAGAAAAATATTATGCAGATTGGTCTGGTATACCCGAACTGACATATTATGTAGAAAGTGGTGATAAACCCTACATTTGGCAGTTCCCTAGCGAATTAGCTGAAGCAAAAATGGTTGCTAGGATTGCACGATACTTCATTCCAAAAAAGACAGTTTTAATTTTAGCACCAAAGAAAGAATTCTTTCCATTAATTTCCAATGCATTAAACAGTTATAATGTGCCCCATGAATGTCCTGTAGATCTTTTACCTAAACAAATAGGAATAATAAAACATTTTATAAATTGGATCATAAATCCTTACAGTAACTTTAAAACAAGGTTGGTTATTGAAGACCTCATAAACAGTAAAGGGATTGCGAAAGTACCAGGTGCAAAAAAGGATATTAGAAGTTCTCCTGAAACAATTCAGAAACGAATAATTGCTGAAACTAAAATTGCTAAATTATGGGAATTAATTGGAAAGGAAAATAGTCTTTTTTCTGCTATTAAAAACCTTGTGAAATCAAATCAAAATTTATTACATATTAAGAATAGTCTCTTAGGTCTGTTTAACTCTTATAATAACTTCAAAAGAAGAAATAAGGGCGAATTTTTAAAACAATTATCTATCATAACCGGTATTTGGTGTAATCCATCTAAATTTGCTGAAGATATAAATAATATTTTCGAGCTAATTCAATCTCGACGTCCAATAGGTCCAGGCTATGCAGAATTAAAAACAATGAGAAAGGCTAAAGGGCTTGAAGCAGATATTGTAATGATAGTAGGCTTAGAGAACGATATAGTTCCAAATCCCAAAAGCGATAATATTGCTGAAGAAGCTCGTTTATTCTACGTTTCTATGACAAGAGCAAAAGAAAAGTTATACCTTTTTCATTCATATAAAAGACCACGAGATATATCATATGGTCAAGAGTTAATGAATAAAACAAAATCTGAATTCCTCAATGTTATTGGTAGGAAAAGCGAATGGAAGGGGAGGAAGAAAAAGTAAGAAATTTAATTAAAAGCTAAAGGCAAGAAGCAGAAAAGACTCGAACTTACAAGTAAACTATTTTTTAATAATATCATATTTACTAGATTCTACTTTTAACCAACCAGAATTATTTAAAACAATACTTAGAAATTGGCTTCTCCTATCCTGAACTTCTTCCCATAATAACATCAAGTTTAATAAATCTATTGTTCGTATTATTAAGACATTCATTTTTGTTGCATGAATTATTTGTTCTTTTGCTATAAGTGCCCCTTTCTTATTTTCTATGCCTTCAATAGACATTTCATTATTAATTATTAATATTCCAGGGGTTTTATTAGTTACGCCGGCCCTTTCTCTATGCGAATCAACCTGATTTATGTATTCTCTTTTAACACTTTTTTTAGTACCTTTTACTTCGATAAACGCAATAACGTCACCTTCTTCATTTAATACCTTAATATCTTCCTTCTTATTATCAGAGGGGTCAATACTAATTAAAAAATATTCCTGAAGAATTTCTGAAATTAATTCATTTAAAATATCGCCTGATGTTGTTAGAATTGCCTTATATTTCTGAAACCGATTTAATTCTTTCTCTATATCAATTTCTTCTTTACGAAGTTTATTTAATTTATCCAATAGTATACTTTCATTTGAAAATTTCATTTCAGATAACCAATGTGGAGTGTCTAATTGTCTTTTTGCTATATAACTAAAAATAGCATCAGCAAGTTCTTCTGCCATTTTAAATAATGCGACATTGGTTTTATTAACAAAATGAGCAGGAATGAAAAATAATTTTTTTTGAAATTCAAATCCAGAAGTTTTACTGTTTGATTCAATTAAAATTTTAAATTCTTCACTATTATCTTTTGGAATTTCAAATTCTGTTTTAGCTACCCCATATTTTTCTATAAATCTACTAAATTCATTAACTTTGCAGTGCAGGTTCGGATTACCTTCGATGGCATTTCTTTGAATTTTTAAAGTATTTAGTACCTTTTTACATAAATCTGTATTGTGGATATCCTGTGTTTCCATTCCAAATTGCCCAGTTGTAACACTGTCTACTATTTTTTCTACAATAAAACAGACACATTTCCCACTCTTAATTAGATTAGAAATTTCTCTTTCTCTATACAGTAATAAATCTTTATATACTCGAACATTATAAGATATTCCCAAATAGGTGGAATACGGTTTTAAGTCTTCAAAAATACCTTGTGGTATAATAACACCATCGGCTGAATCAAAAGGTTGATCATCTTTAAAAAGGATAAAGTGAATATTAAATTGTCTTAAACTTTTTTCTACTGGTTTCTTAATATCAAAACCTATACGGTCAAAACCATAAACATATATTGTGTATCGTTTATCCATAGAAGTTTTAAAATTATTTAATATAGACTTTTATCCAACTTGTTTTTATGCATACCAAGCATAAACTAAATATATCATATATAAAGGCAATCAGCATCAAATACAAATGAAACCAAAGAACTCTAGAGTGAAAAATTTTATAACAATTATGGAATCACAAATAATTTTTGCTATATAGTTCACATTTTAATCCACTCTTTTTAAATATTGATATGCACTAAGCATAATACCTAAATTTAAATTATTAAAGGGAAAAAGCTATAGATATCCCAAAAACCAGTTGATTTTAAATTAGAGGCATAAAATAAATAAACAGAAAAGGTAAACCTGGGTTTACCTTTTCTTTATGACCCGAATCAATTATGGATAAATTTTTAATAACTATTTTCTTTAATATCCTTATTCAGTTTATCTATTATTCTTTGTCCTTCTCCAGGTTTCAATTGTCCAGTTTTATCTAGTCGCTCAATAAAATCTCTATAGAGTATTAATTCATCTTTACTAGCACTGCCAGGTGTATGGAATGTATTAAGGAAAAAAATGAGATTTGAATAATATTGTCTTCCGGGTGCATTTACAGGAGGCAATTCTCTTTTTACTAAAAGTTGAGCTTCAACGAAATTTTTACATCTATTTAAGCTATTTTTGAATTTTTCAAAGACAATTCTTTTTTCTTTGTCCCATTCTTCTTTATTCATAAGTTACTCTCCATTCAGAATATAATTAACTTGTATGTCTTATGTAATTTTTATTAAATTTTATCCCAATAACTCCCATTTTCTTTTTCAACGGATATAGGATAGGGAGTAGTGAAAGAATTTTTAAATTTAACTTTTATATACTCAAGGGTGTTATTAAATTTTGCAATAGCGAGATTTATATCTTTTGGAATTTTAATTTCACTTTCTCTTAATTTAATAAGAAACTTATATGTAGATGTTTCTTTTCTTTCAAAATCCTCAAGAAGATTTATTGCTTGGTCTAACCAAGTATCAATTTTTAGAATTTCTTTTCTAGTAAGTGTTTTTTTACCTTTAATTGATTGATTTATTTCTTCTGTCTTTTTCTCAAGAAATTTTATTAATTCTTCATTATTATGCATAGATATCATTGCTCCTTTAAATAGGTTTATACTCTTTTAGAAGTTTATCATAAAAATTTTAACAATAATTATAAGATAGATTTTTCATAATTGCATTACAGCAGCTATCTGACTGTACTAGAGGTTACAAAGCCTGCTTCTTTCCATATTTAACTTCCCAATGGACATATAGAAGAACTTGTCTTTTATAAATGTAGTATTTTGCTTTATGAGTAATTACCTTTAAGAATTTACAGTACCTTTAGAAAATAGTGGTTTAATAATTGCCACAAATAATTACTTAACTTTCCCTATAACCTTGGACAAAATACCCCAAAAAACGCTCAAATCATCATTTATTTCTTTTAAATTATCCCCTAGTACAGTAACCTCTCCCAAATTAACTTTGTGAGTTAATTGATTTAGATTATTTCCAATCCTTTTTAAATCCACTATAAGATCTCTTATCCCTAGTATTACTGTTATCTTTTTATCCAGTACACCACTTTCTTATATATTCACTCTGACTTTAATATGTTTTGGACCTTTTATTCCTATAGGCTATATACTCTTTATAATCCAGATAACAGGATATATGATGTTTTCTTTTTCTTTGTGGACGCCTGGCATTTATATCCATAGTATTTATCCTTTCTAACTTAAAGGGTTTGGGGATTTTCCCAATTTAAAAGCATGTGTAACACACATGCATATCTTGCCATACATATTTCCTTTATAATATTGTATAAGATTTCTAGCATATTATTTTTATTTAATTTGAGGACAAGCCCCAATCCCCTTTTTTTTATTTTCTTTTAAACATCTTATAGCAAAATAGAAACCTCTTTTTTTATTTATATTCTGCTTCCTTTCTAAGGTATTCTACTTAGAACCTGCCTTTAGTCAAGGTAGTATTTTCCTTTGTGAACATAAACCGCTAAAGCTATTTATCCTTCCCAATCCTTGTAAGACAAGGACCAGAAAATCTCCACCTTGACTGTACGGCAGAACCCCAGTTCTTTTTACCTTTAGAAGGAAGCATTATATTTTTCCTTTTATGTTGTTATTTTTAAATACTTTTTTCTTAAAGGTAGGAAGCTAAAATGAAAGAAAGCTACTTTTTAAGGGATATAATTGAAAAAGATTTAATTGGTATTGTTAAGGGCCTTCCCCCGGATAAGCTTTTGGAATTATACAAAAGCTTAAGCGGTATAAAGGTTGATGGTAGTATAGAGATAAAAGAGGAAGTAAGTAAAAATACAGAAGATATAAAAAAGGAATACCTAACCCACCTTAGCTCAGAGAGCAAGGCAGACTCTACCATTAAAGGATACCTTTCTGAAGCAAGTAAGCTTACTAAATATTTGGGTAAAAATAAGGTTAAGTTAGAGTATATGTCTATGAGCGATATTGATACCTACCTATCTATGACTAGATCAAGAAATATTTCAAATAACACTTACGCAAAAGTTGTAAACTCCATTAGGTCATTTCTAAATTTCTTATATAGCAGAAGTTATATAGAAAAAGACCTATCCTCCTTTATAAAAGTACCTAAAAAGATAAATCCAATAAAAGTGTCATTTTTCACCAACATTGTACCAGCTCTTTCACCAACATTGTACCGGCCCCATTTAAGTATCAATAATAAATCATAAATCTATTTTGGTCTATTCTGTTCTCTAATAGATGGCCCTTCCATTTT
>Ga0307438_1001753_pt1 | contig 13344 bp, 13 predicted proteins | sample SalMarWE160110MG_FD_202144 | JGI IMG/M metagenome (GOLD analysis project Ga0307438, IMG submission 202144) | Salt marsh sediment microbial communities from the Plum Island Ecosystem LTER, Massachusetts, United States - WE1603-110 | ecosystem: Environmental > Aquatic > Marine > Intertidal zone >... | reverse complement strand
AGAGCTTTCTAAATTTGAGCTAATAGTCTATCTCTTTTGTTACCTCCGGTCAAGCGAGCGTAATGATGCTTGATTGCTAAATAGCTCTTTGCCGAGCAGAGGCGAACTGAACAAGGTGCAACTTTTTTGAACTTATTGCGTTATATCATACGGAAAGGTATATCCTATCATTCCACATGGATTTAATAGAAGAGAAAGAGCTTGTGGAAAGGGCTCGGAGGGATCCTGAAGTCTTTGGCAGGCTCTATGACCAGTATTATTCCCAGATATTTAATTATATTTTAAGAAGGGTAGCCAACCTCGAGATTGCCCAGGATATAACTTCGGAGGTATTCCTCAAGGCTTTAAAGAATCTAGGGCAATTTTACTGGCGCAATGTTCCTTTTTCTTCTTGGCTCTATCGCATCGCCACCAACCAAATTACCGACTACTTCAGGAGAGGCAAGCACGAGATGTTTTCTTTGGAAGAAATCCCTGACCTAATTACTCCCTCTAATCCCTCGGTTGAGAGTGAAGTTCTTGAAGCCGAGGAGGAATTAAGGAGACACGAAGCTTTCCTGCTTCTTCATGAAAACATATCTAAATTACCAATCAAGTATCAGGAGGTAATCACCCTGAGGTTCTTTGAGAACAAACAAATTAAGGAGATTGTTGAGATTTTGGGAAAGCGGGAAGGAACTATAAAATCCTTGCTTCATCGCGGCTTGGAAAAATTAAAGGAATTAATGGAGTAAAATGCAACCTTTTTAAGACAGGAGCGTTATAACAATTAGAGGCAGTAAATGAAGGAAGAGGAGTTAATCAAAAAGCTAGGAAGCGTTGACCTTCCCAGGATTGAGGTTCAAGGCCATCAACGCCGGCTAAGAATGGCTTTACTTGATTCTGAGTATTTCAGGGAGCAAACGGAGGTCGGTGTTTTTAGTCTGGCAAAATCTAAGATAAAGGGAGGTATAAATACAATGAAAGGGTTGATTTCATGGCGTCCTATATGGAAGCCAGCCCTGGTTAGCACTCTAGCAATAGCTTTAATTGTTAGCTCTGCTTTATTTGTTCCATCGCTTGTCAGTCCATCAGCAGAGACATTGGCGGCGGATATTGCCAAAAACAGCCCGGAGGTTAGAGCGCTTGTAGGCGGTGAGCCCATAGATGTTGCTATTGAGATAACTAATGGCACAGCATATGTTTTATGTTTAGGACACTCTGGAGAATCTGCCATTTCTGTCGTCGATGTGGTGAATAAGACGGAACTTCAGGTAGTTGAGGTAAAGTGGGAGTTACCCCAGCTTAGCGAAGAGGAAAAAGCTAAGGCTATTGGCATAGTCGAGGCAAATTCAAAAGCTCAAGAGCTGTTAAGCAACGGGGGGACTATAGCTAAGGTGGTTTGCTATCCTATGTCTGTGAAGATTAAAGTTGGCGATGATGAGCTCACGCTAGAAGAAGAGAAAACTGGAAGTGTAATAGCTGGCGTGATAATAGTGGCACCTTACAAGGAGGATGACGAAGCGCAATGGGTTTTTCAAGTTGACCTGGCTAAAGAAGAAGTAGTGGACATAATTGAGCCAGTCCCAGAAAAACCGATGTGGGAAAAACCAGAGCCAGTTGGGACTGCTCCCTCCTGGGAAGAGCTTATTGACATAGCCAAGACTGCCCCTGAAGTTCAGGAACTTTTTGACCAGGGAGCTAAATTAGCGGCTGTTGGAATAGCCGGAACAGCCGATACTAACGAAGCTGCGCTTATGCTGGAGCTTGATGAGGAACGATGGATGGTCAGGATTGACCTTAATAAGGAAGAAGTAACCAAGGTAGAACTCGTCCCTCAAGTTGCGCCTGGTGAGAGAATATACCTTTTCAATATTACCGATAAGGCATGACTGTAAAGCTTGCAATCTAACCAAGTACTGAAGGAAAACGGCGAAGTGGTAAAGGGCTGGATTGGCACGGTGGACCCTGAGGCTGAGAAGGTAGTAGGCATAGAGCCAATACTTATTGCGGAGCGCGCCTTCTCAATCACCATGGGGTCATAAGTGTGAAGGCTCCCACCAGGGAGAATCAAGGGGCTCTCTGAAAAAGAGCCCCTTTTGGCAGACAGGATGAAGGATGAACAAAGTCAGGATTATAGGATGCCTTTTGTGTGCCATTTTGCTGACAATTACGGCAGCGGGGTGCCACAGCAACGAATCGGAGCAGAACCAACCACAGTATACCACAGTGCCTGTAGAAAGGGGCGATGTAAGCCGCACTATATATGTGCCGGGGGAGCTTTGCTTGAATGACACAGTCACTATTCAATCCCCGGTGGATTCAGAGCTGAAGGATTTGCTGGTTAGTCCAGGCGATAAAGTTGAAGAAGGAGATAAGGTGGCATATCTAGACAAGGAGCCTCTTGAATCTGCTGTGGAGCAAGCTGAAGCCGACCTGATGTCTGCTGAGTATAGCTTGGACTCTGCGGAGCTCCAGCTAATGCGAGCTGAATACGAGCTTGACAATCTTTCCACTAACGCCACAGAGGAAGAGAAGAGATTAAAACAGGAGGCTGTGTATCTTGCCAGGGAAGCAGTTTGCCTTGCTGAAGACAAGGTTGATGATGCTGAGGATATGCTCAAGCAGGCTAAGGAAGACCTCAAAAAAGCAACCATTTGTGCTCCCTTTGACGGCACGGTATTGGAAGTCAAGGCAAGGGTTGGGGACAGGCTAACTAAAGGGGAGCCAATTATCATTCTGGCCGACCTGAGCGAAATGAGAATCCTGGTAACCGTAACCCAGGACAATATCATGTCCACCAAAGTCGGCCTGTCCGCCGACATAACCCTCGACGCTCTGCCGGGGACAGAGCTCAAGGGCGAAGTCGACCAAATCATGCCGCTGAAATCCCTGACAAGCCAAACTCCTACCTACGAGGTCTATCTAGACCTGGGGGGAACGCCAGAGGGGCTCTTACCCGGCATGACCGGCGGCGCTGAAATATTTATTGCTGAAAAATACAACGTCCTCAGATTACCCAGGAGGTTGGTCAAGCTCGCTCCCGACGGCAGTGGAAGGGTGGAAATCCTGGAGAACGGAGAGCCGGTGTTTCGGAAAGTGACCATCGGCGTGAAGGGAAACAACTACTATGAAATAGTCTCCGGCCTATCTGAGGGCGACCTGGCGATACAAAGAGGGAGATTCTAGATGCAGGCTGCCATCATCGAGACCAGAAAACTGAGCAAGGTATATCTCATGGGACTGGTGGAAGTGCACGCCTTAAGGGAGGTATCGCTGGAAATAAGTCAAGGTGAGTTCGTGGCCGTTATGGGGCCTTCAGGCTCGGGCAAGTCCACGCTGCTAAATCTACTGGGCTGCCTGGACCAACCCAGCAACGGAGCTTATCTTCTGGAGGGCAAAGACGTATCCCAGCTATCGGCTGATGAACGAGCCTACGTTCGCAACCGCAGGATTGGTTTTGTGTTTCAAAGCTTCAACCTGCTTCCTCACCTGAGCGCACAACGCAATGTAGAGATGCCCCTTTTATACGATAGGGATAGAGGGCGGAATAACGGTCGGCGAGCGCAGCAGGTCCTGGAAAGGGTGGGAATAGCTCGTAGAGCTCAACATAGACCTACCGAACTATCGGGCGGTGAGCAGCAGCGAGTCGCCATAGCTCGAGCCCTGGTCAACGACCCAGCCATAATCCTGGCCGATGAGCCCACGGGAAACCTGGATTCAGCCACCGGGAAGGAAATAATAGCCCTGCTCAGGGAACTAGCTGAAGAGGGACGCACGGTGATTTTAGTCACCCATGATAGGACTATTGGAGAGAAAGCCGACCGCATCCTGTGGATGGACGATGGGAGACTTTCCCTACCCCTTCGTCACCCCGACTCTGAACCCTTCGCTCCGTGTCATTCTGAGGGAGCGAAGCGACCGAAGAATCTTGCTCAGGGTAAACTTCGTGAAGAGGAAGGGTCTCAGAGATTCTTCGCCTACGGCTCAGAATGACAGGAAAATGATGTAGGTATGAGTTTTCTGAACTTGCTAGGAACGATCAAAGAAAGCCTTGGTCACAACAAGCTGAGGTCGCTTCTCACTATTCTCGGTGTTATTATCGGCGTGGCAGCAGTCATTGTGGTGTTGGCTCTGGGTACCGGAGCCACACAGTCGGTGATGGAGAGGTTCCGCTTCTTGGGCTCAAATCAGCTGGAGATACACTCTGTATCTTCTTCCGGCATGATGAGTTCTTCTGCATCTTCTTCCGGCAATCATGATGCCAAGCCGATTACCTTTGAGGAAGCTCTGGGTATGGAAGAGTTATCCTTGGTGGAAAGGGTGCACGTTTCCCTAGGCGGTTCTGGAACTGCTGCTCGCGGCTGGGCCAAGCTGGATACCAGTATCAGAGGCACTGTCGCCCCCACCCCTGAAGAGCTGGCACAGGGGGAAGAGAACAGTGACTGGATTCTTGCTAAGGGAGAGCCGTTTACGAGGGAGGATGTGGAATACGAGGCCCGCGTCTGCGTTATCGGACAGACTGTGGCTGAAGAGCTCTTTCTGGATGAAGACCCGGTGGGGCAGACTCTGAGGATTAATGGTATTCCCTTCCTGGTAATCGGCGTGTTCCAAGAAAAACCCTTGGAAAGGTTTCATGACCCTAATAATTACATCAGGATTCCCATTAGCACTGCCGCCGCCGAGTTCTTCGGACGTGATGCATCAGTTTCGGTTACCGCTGATATCGTCAGTGAGGAGAGCATCGATGATGCCACAGCTGAGATTGCCGCCTACCTGCGGGAGCGCCACGAGATTGACATTATGGCAGGAGAGGAGGACGACTTCGATATAAGGAGCTTTGAGGCACAAGCCAAGGCAGCTATGGAGTCAGCCAGAACGTTCAGCTCGCTTCTCTCCGGACTGGCTGCCGTAGCACTTATTGTCGGTGGCATCGGCATTATGAACATCATGCTGGTCTCAGTGTCAGAGCGCACACGGGAGATAGGCATCCGCAAGGCCATAGGAGCACGCCACGGGGATATCGTTCAGCAGTTCCTCCTCGAAGCCACTGTATTAAGCTTGACCGGCGGGTTCCTTGGCATAGCTGCTGGCATTGGAGCCATCCCTGTAATCAACCACTACAGCACAAGTCTCTTTGCCGCTTTTGCCTGGCACAGTCTGCCCCTTGCCTTTACCTTTTCCTTCCTGGTAGGAATCGTCTTTGGCTTCTACCCAGCCCTGCAGGCCTCGCGGCTGGACCCCATTGAGGCTCTGCGGCATGAATAAAAGGAGGTGATGACTATAAGGAGCTACCATAGTTAAACGAATCAGGAAGACATTAAAGAAAGGAGATGATGGATGAAAACAAGAAAGCTAATCATAGCATTGGGGTTGGGAGCTTTGCTTCTGGTAACGAGCAGTATCGTAGGATGCGGCCTAATAGGCAACCAACCATCTAACCCCTCAGAACCTGGCCAAGCGCCACCCACACCAGAAAGCCAGCAACCAGCGAACCCCTTGGAAGAAATGGAAAAGTCGAGCAAAGATGGAGAGACGCATTATTGGACAAAGTCGGATATGCCTCCCGAATATCCTGAAGGACCGTCAGTGGCATCCGGAATAGTACGCAAGGTCACCAGCAACACCCTTGACCTCGAGATTGCAACAGGTGACTCAGCAGTAATATACGGCAGCGAATACGAATCTGGCACGCAGACCAAGATGATTCAGATAGTATTTAATCCCAGCACCAAAGTCTATAGGTGGCTGCATCATGTAGAAAAGCCCGAGCTTCAGGAGCTGACCCTAGCTGACCTAAGCGAGGGACAGTCGATTGATGTCTGGGGGGAGGAGATGAGCGGTGACCGTATCTTTGCCGATACCATTATCATCCGGATGTGATGCGGCAGATGGGGCAAGCTGACGGTGACGGGAGGTGCTTGGCAATTTTACCCCCTCCGTCATTGCGAGCGGAGCGAAGCAATCCCCTGAGATTGCCACGGCACCTCGTGCCTCGCAATGACGCTGAGTGGGGGAGGGTATTATAAGGAATTTTGCGATTGACCATGGAAAGGAGAGAAAGAGTATGAAGTTGTATGAGAGGTTCCGCTCGATAATTAAGAAAAACCAGGTTCAGCATATATGCGCTGTGGCGCTGGCCATGCTGTTGATAACTGGAGCACTAATCGGCTGTGCTCCAACAAGTCAAGCTCCTGGGATTGACCATATTGCTAATCCAGCAGCTACAGTACAAACACCCGCGCTCTATGACGAAGATGTAGTTACATCCATTTATGAGAGGGCTGTTCCAGCGGTAGTGACGATAAGCGCTACTGTTGAGTCCAGAGGGAGACCCTTTCATTTTGGGCCCTCTCCTCCAATGCCAGAAAAACATCAGGGGTCAGGATTTATCATCGATGAAGAAGGTCATATTCTGACCAATTACCATGTAATAGAGGGCGTCTCCACTGTGAAAGTCACTTTATACGATGATAGGACGCTGGACGCCCAAGTAGTGGGCACAGACCCTCAGGATGACCTGGCCCTTCTAAAGGTAGACCCAAGTAAAGTCGGCGACATCATGCCTTTACCTTTAGGAGATTCTGATGCTGTCAAGCCAGGGCAAATGGCTATTGCCCTAGGGGCTCCTTTCGGGCTCGGGGGCTCCATCACTGTGGGGGTCATCAGCGGCGTGGGAAGGGCCCTTCGTGATGTGACAGGGAGAGAAATCACCGATGTGCTCCAGACCGATGCCGCTATCAACCCAGGCAATTCAGGAGGACCCTTGCTTAACTCCAAAGGCGAGGTAATAGGTATCAATACAGCTATAGAATCGCCTGACAGCGGTGCGTACGGCATCGGCTTCGCTGTACCGATTAACACAGCCAAATCCGTTCTCCCCAGTCTTCTTAAGGGAGAGGACATTGGAGGCAGGAAGGTTGAAGAGGGAAAGACGGGGAGAGCCTGGCTGGGGATTGAGGGGCAAACGGTCACTACTGAGCTGGCAAAAGCACTGAATCTGGTGGTTGAGTATGGTGCATATGTGGTGGAGGTGATAGCTGGCAGCCCTGCCAACAGGGCGGGATTGACCAAAGGCGACGTCATCACGGCTGTGGACGGGGAGACGATAACCAGTATGGAGGACCTGGTAGATTACTTAAATAGCAAGAAGCCGGGGGATAACGTCTCCCTCACCGCATATCGTGGGAATCCAAGCATGCTCATGTTTATCACAGTCACGGTAGCCTTAGGAGAACGGCCTGGGGGGACGCCGTCATGAATAAGAAGCTGTTGTTTAGTTTACTGGCTCTAGGAGTGATAATGCTGACTGTGGGGGTGGCGCTGATGTTTACTGGGTTGCCGTAAACCTTTTCGCTATAGTTTTGTTTTCATAATCGTAAGTATGTCATCAATAGATAAGCCAATAAATGCAACCAATGGTCGCTTCATCCGCTTATATTAAATGAGGTTCTGCTGAGGAAAATAAAAACGTAAGGAGGCGAGTTAAATGAAATCAGTATTTCGATTGGCAATTGCTTTCGCCATCTGCCTTATAGCCATTCCGGCCCTGGCTATCTCGGCTCAGGCTGATGGACCTACAACCTGGCTCTCCGGCTCCTCAGCCTATGTGGGAGACGAAATACGAGTTTATGGAGAAGGTCTGGGCGATTACTATGGAACAGTTTGGGTCTACTATGAGCTAAACGATGACTGGAAAATGGTTGACAAGGATTATGTGAGTAGTGGGGGTGATCTGGAGACAGATTACTTTGAAATCCCTGAATCTGCTAGCGGAAGTCACGAAATTAGAGTCTGTTACAATGACGACGAGGATGATTGGTCTATCCGCACCGAGTTCACCGTCAAACCAATGCTGGAGATAACGAAGCCTGAGGACGCCAAAGGCCCTATAGGCACTGAGGTTACCATAAAGGGCACCGGATTTGGGGAAGATGAAGAGGATATTGAGATAAGATACTATCTTGACGGCAGCGATTATGAGAGGGTAAAGAGGGATATCACCGCCGATGAGCATGGCACTTGGGAAGTAAAGTTTACCGTTCCCGCCTCCAGCAAGGGTGAGCACGAAATAGACGCCAAGGGCGATGACAGCAGTCTCTCCGAGGTCAAGGGTACTAGCTTCACGGTAAAGCCAGGCATAAATCTGAGCGAGCCTTCAGGCTATGTAGGAGATAGCATAACAGTAACTGGTGCTGGTTTTCGTGCCAGCGAGACTAGCATCAAGGTAACTTACGATGGCACTCAAGTAGGTACAAGCACCACCGCTAGTGAAGACGGGACTTGGACAATCACCTTTGAGGTGCCAGAAAGTGCTAGGGGCACGCATAAAATTGATGCCCATGGCAGCTCTACTTCGGCTGCTAGTATCAGTGATGAGGGATTTACCGTATTGCCTAAGATAATGCTGGTGCCAACGTCAGGACATGTAGGCACAAGCTTGAGTGTCAGCGGGACCGGCTTCGCAGGTAGTAAATCGGTAACTATTAAATATGACGCCACTCAGGTAGCTACCACTACAAGCGATAGCAAAGGCAGTTTCTCTGCCACTTTCCTAGCGCCCAAGAGCAGACATGGTGAGCATACCATAACAGTGACCGACACCTCGGGCAACACAGCCAACGTAAAGTTTACTATGGAATCAACGCCGCCAGCCAAGCCAACGCTTAGCTCGCCGGCTAATGGCACCAGGATAGGATTTATCGGTAGCCAAGCTCCTACTTTCCAGTGGACGGCGGTAACCGATGAAAGTGGAGTAGGTTATATGCTGCAAATAGCTAGTGACGAAGGATTCACTAATTTAGTGGTTCCTGAGATTAGCGGCTTAAGTGAAACTAACTATACTTTATCTAAGGAACAAGCTCTACCTCGTGGTGCTTACTACTGGAGGGTTAAGGCAATAGATGGCGCCCAAAATGATAGCGGCTGGACCGCTCCTTATTCTTTCCAAGTGGGACTCATGCCTCTATGGGCATTTATTGTTATAGTAGTTGTAATCGGGTTGCTCGTTGCTGCTTTGGTTTATCGTTTCGCCCTGAAAAGATGAGAAAGATGGTCACTGTAAACCTTTTCACAAAAGTTTCGTTTTTTACTAACAGGGAATAAAATAAGAGGAGGAAATGAATGAAGCAAGAAAGGATGCTTAAATGAAAAAGACTTGGTGGTTAATTCCACTCTTGGTAATAGTATTAGCATTGGGTAGTGCTGGCTGTGCTTCGGAAGGTGGGCGGGTAGTTATGCCTGTTGCACAGCAAAACACTGGCATTTGGGTTACTGGTCAAGGGGAAGCTATGGCAATTCCCGATATAGCTGAGCTTCACCTCGGTGTCGAGGCTCAGGCGGATACAGTAAGTGAGGCTCAGGCACAAGCGAGCGAGGCAATGGATGCGGTGATGAAGGCATTGAAGGATAACGGCGTGGCTGAGAAGGATATCCAGACACAGCGATTCAGCATCTCAGAGCTAAGAAAGATTGAGTACAAAGTTGAAGAGACGGAAATTGCTGGCTATGTAGTGACCAATATGGTAGTTGCCAAGATAAGGGAGGTGGACAAAGCTGGTGCTATCATAGACGCTGTAGCCGAGGCTGGCGGCGATTTTATTCGCATTCAGGACATAAGCTTCACTGTGGATAATCCCACGCCGTATTATGAGGAGGCACGAAGTGAAGCGATGGAGGATGCCAAGAATAAAGCAACGCAACTGGCCGAGTTAGCCAGCGTTAGGCTGGGTAAGCCCACTTATATTTCCGAAGGTGCTGTATATATTCCCAGATACTATCCTGAAAAGGTGGGAAGTGAGGCTCCTTCTTCAACTCCTATCAGCCCTGGAGAATTGAAGATTACGGTCAACGTTCAAGTAGTTTATGAAATTAAATAAGCGGATTATGGATGAAAGGCTTTTAAAAGTGAATATGAAACTGCTGCTTGGTTTATTAGTCTTGGGCGTGATATTGCTAATCGCAGGCATAGTGCTGGTAATTTTATAGCTACGTCAATCGTTTTTGGTTATACTAAAATACTAACTGGAATGGGTGATATTTTGCTTGTAGATAAGCCTAAAGGGCTTACTTCGTCGCGCGTGGTGGAGCTAATAAGGAAGAAGTTAAAGGTAAAGACTGGCCATACAGGTACGCTAGACCCCATAGCTACAGGGCTCTTGATTGTTCTTACGGGCAGGCGTACCAAAGAAGCTTCCTCATTCTTAATGCTGGATAAGAGTTATGAGGTAAAAGCCAGGTTGGGTGTGGAAACTGACACTTTTGATTACGACGGGAAAGTTCTGCAGGAAAGCGATGCCACGATAACAAAGGAGGAGTTAGAGGAGGTGTTGAAGGGATTTGGTGCTGCGATCTGGCAAGTCCCCCCTCCCTTTTCTGCTAAGAAGTTAGCTGGCCATAAAGCTTATGAACTGGCTAGGAAAGGCATTAGCGTGGAGGTGCCGCCTAAGAAAGTCAGCATTTATTCCCTGAAGCTCGGGGAGTTCCAATTCCCGTATTTCACATTTGACTGCGCTGTTTCTTCCGGGTTTTATGTTAGAAGTTTGGTTCATGATATTGGGAAGAAGTTAGCCGTTGGTGCTACTGTGGTGGAAGTCCGCCGCACCGGAGTTGGCAATTATCGAGTCGAACAGGCTAGAAAACTAGAGGATATTTTGAGTTAGAAGGTCTGAATTCTTGCCCTGTTTGTCCATTTCACCTAAGATGAAGATGGGACGAGTGAGACACTTGCATTGGAGTATTTGCGTTAGCTGGACGATATTATGCTGGTACAGAAAGGGGGATGGGTATGAAGGGTAAAATAATCAAGGTATTCAGCAGCTTATTGCTTGTCGGGATTATTATTGCTAGTAGCTGTGCACCCGGGGTTACACCCTCACAGTTTACCATACCTTCAGTGGCTGGAGGCGAGGTATTAAATCCTAAATTTGTTATGGCGGATTGCTATGCGCCCGAGCCGCTCGCTGTATCTCCTGATGCTCCTTCCTACTCCTTACCGCTTAATTTAAAGGAAGTAACCAACTTTGGAGATGTGGATGGCATTTTTCAGCTAACTGAAAGTCAGAGGCAGCTTTTGCAGCAGAATGGCTTTGTGGTTATTCCCTGGCACGGAGATGACATAGTCCAGCCTTATGAGATGCTGAGGGAGGAAGGAATACCCATTTTTGTTACTTCGGATACTTTGCTTCATCTATACCATATCCAGTTCAATGAAATATTGAAGCGATTGGAGGAGGAAGGGTTCTTTGACGAGGCTATTGATATGAGCATGGCGATGATGGATGAGTCGATACAGGATTATCAATCCTTCAGCGATGTTGATTTGAAAGAGGCTGCGAGGAGAAATGTTGCCTACTTCGCTGTTGCCCTGAGTCTGTTACAAACGCCAACTGAAGGCTACGATGAAGAAGCGATAAGGCAGGAAATCGAGCAATGGAATAAAGAGCATCCCTGGGAGGAACCCAGGGAATTCAAACCGTTGAAGAAAGTTGAGTTTACCGTCCCTTCCTATGTGGTTGATGAGGTCAATGAAGAAATTGAAAGGATCGAGGTTCACCAGGGCTCTAAGCCAAGCGCCATATTTAATTCCCAGGATGATTGCCAATGTGACCTTCCCGGTTGTTATTGCGAGGACTATTCCCAGTATGTTCCCCGGGGGCATTACACCCGAAGCGAGGCGCTTAAAAGATATTTTAAGGCGATGATGTGGTATGGCAGGATGGCTTTCCTGCTTAAAGGGGGTGATGATGCCTTGGTAGGCGAAAAGGATGCTCGTATAGCTACAATTCAGGCATCGCTTATCTCAGCCGAATTGCCTGAGGTGAAAGTCAATAACAGCACTTGCTGGGATACTTGGAACCGAATTTACTCGGTTACCTCATTTTTTGTGGGCACTGCTGATGACCTTACTCCCTATGAATATCTGGGCGCCATGGAGAAAGTCCTTGGCACTGAGTTTAACTCTACCCAACTTGCTGACGATGAAACTTTGCTCAATCTAAAGGCTGAGCTGGCTCAGATGAGGAATCCCCAGATTTATGGTGGCTCCGGCGTTTGTGTTATTTATCCCCCGGTAACCAAGGAGAAACTTTATGAATGTTTGAGTAATACCAAGGGGATGAGATTTATGGGGCAGAGATTTATTCCCGACTCCTACATGTTCCAGAATTTAGTCTTTCCTGCTGTGGGTATGTATATCGGCGATGATGAGCCGTTTACCATGGGGATGACTGCCATTGGTCCCAGCAGGTGTTTCCCCAGAGGATTGGATGCCATGGCAGTTCTTGGCTCAGAGCGTGCTTATGAGATATTGGATGCTGAAGGTGATACCGAATATCAGGGAGAAAATACCAGCTATGACAAGCAACTAAACGAGCTCAAAGAGGAATTTGCCACCTTTAGTGAAGAAGATTGGAATCGCAATCTCTACTGGAGCTGGCTCTATTCCTTAAAGCCTTTGCTTAAGGATTTTGGTCAAGGCTATCCTGCTTTCATGCAAACTGAAGCATGGCAGGATAAAGAATTACAAACTGGGCTAGCATCCTGGACTGAGCTTCGGCATGACACCATTTTGTATGCCAAGCAGAGCTCTACTCCGGCAGCAACAGCGATGCCACCGCAACCGAAGCCAGTGGTGGGCTATGTGGAGCCAGTCCCTGAATTCTATAATCGCATGCTTTCACTTACCGCGATGACCAGAGAGGGGCTAAGCCAGCTTGGTGCTTTGAGCGATGAAGAAGAATCAAGGCTGGAGAGCCTGGAAAACATCTTGGGTAGGCTGATTACCATTTCCCGGGATGAATTAGAGGGTAAGGACCTGAGCGAAGACGATTATGAATTCATCAGAAATTTTGGCGAGGAACTTGATTCTGTAATTGTTGGAGTGGAAGCGAAAGGCGAAGAAACCACGCTTGTTGCTGATGTCCATACCGATGTTAACTCAGGGCAGGTTCTTGAGGAGGGAGTGGGTTATATTGACCTTGTTCTGGTTGCCTACAAAGTTCCTGATGGCAGCATTATCCTTGGTGCTGGACCTACCCTCAGTTATTATGAATTTAAGCAGCCGATGAGCGATAGATTAACCGACGAGCAGTGGAAGGATATGCTGGAACAAGGACAACAGCCTTCAAGACCAGACTGGATAAACAGCTTCTATGTTGAGTAGGCATTAAGATAAGTGTGCGCTGGTAGTTATGTTACGAGCAAAACTTGCTAAGCTAAGCCCATCTCCTTAGCTGTTGCTTCTCGGTAGTAATTATCCTTGCCGTAACTGAACTCAACAGATTTGGCTCGCGTGGTGTAAAAGTGCAGGTCATGTTCCATGGTAACTCCCATAGCTCCATGAATTTGGTGTGCCAGATTGAAAAT
>Ga0307438_1001747_pt1 | contig 13370 bp, 26 predicted proteins | sample SalMarWE160110MG_FD_202144 | JGI IMG/M metagenome (GOLD analysis project Ga0307438, IMG submission 202144) | Salt marsh sediment microbial communities from the Plum Island Ecosystem LTER, Massachusetts, United States - WE1603-110 | ecosystem: Environmental > Aquatic > Marine > Intertidal zone >... | reverse complement strand
CAATAATTAAGTGAATGAGTCTAGTGGTTTGGTGCAGGCTTAGCTGGAGGCAATTGGGAGTTTATCAAAATACTTATCAACGAGATTTGGGTTGACTATATGATAGATGTAATTGTTTATAAGCTGTGGGAGGCAGTGATGGATGAGACGAAGTTAGAAAACAAGCTCAATGAATTACTTAAAGAATTTGGGGACACTACCGATTTACAAGCCAGTAAGTTAGCCAAGCTTGCCGAACAGGCACAAGCCAACCGTAAGCAGATCGAAAACAGCATCAACCGACTGCTGGACACGCTGGATTATCTGCGTGTATGCATCAAATATCAGGCTTTTGACCTTGAAGCAACTCGCAGAGAAAACGAATATCTGCGAAAATTGCTTGAGGAAATATAGTATAGAATTTCTACAATGTACTGTAAAAACTAAAGCGTGATGTAGGAGGAAACTCATGAAGTGGGTAGATTTTGATGTTATTGATGATGAGGGAAATATAGTTACATTTCCTGTTAATGCTGATCAAGTTTGTTTTATTGTTCCCTTGTTAATAAGAAGTCCTCAGAATATTACGGGACCAGATGGCAAGCCTGTTGCTAAGAAAGGGGCAGGGTTGGATTTTGGGGTAAAAGTTCTGCCTGTTTGTTGTACTGTGGAAGAAGCTAAGAGGAAGCTTTCAGGCGAAGCCGAATCAAATCTTATGGTATAGAAATTGAAAAATACTTGCCAGATTGGGATAAATATAGGAAATCTGCTGGATTTATTCGAAACCAACAGATAATAGATGCCTGTACTTTTGTGCTGGCATTCTGGGATGGAAAATCAAAAGGAACAAAAGATACGATTGACAAAGCAAGAAAAGCTAAAAAACCAACTTTTATTATTTACTTTTGAAAATTAGAAATAGGAGGTCTTGTTATGAAGAGATTTATTTGTTTGTTATGCTTGTGCTTTATTTTGAGTTGTGTGGTTGTTGGATGCAAAGATCAGCCTTGTCCAAAATACTCTGAGGGAGAAGTTGTACAACATATATTAACCAAGAACCATGTTCAAATCATATGGATTCAGCAGAATCCTATTAGTTATGGGTGTAATGTAGTAACTCAGTCGGAACAGATCCCTTATCATTTACTGGGCTCCGGGGGAGAAATAAAAGTTCTTAACTATAAATTTGATATTTTTAGAGAGTTTGAATTAGAGCCACTTTCTAACTAACTCAGAGGGAGCATATGAAAGAACTTAAAGCTATAGCGATATTGAAAAATCTAATGCTGTCTCCTAAAGCAAGATTTTCTATCACTTCGAAAATGGCCAAGGAAGCATTGTTAGAACTGGAACAGATGATAAAAGACTACGATGAAACAGTTAGGTTGTGGTATAATGCTGCTCATAGAAGGTAAATGAAATGGCTATTTACAACTATAAATACAGATTTGTTAAGTATGAAACTTTAGAAAAATTTATTCGATGGTTTCAAAATACTCTGAATCTTAGAGATTGGGAGGTTTACTTGGAAGTAGGATCTAATGTTCCTAAAGAATTTGCGAGTTTAGGTTCAAATGCTGAAGGAGGTTGTTGGTCACTAGATGAAAATCTCGCAGCAAGAGTTTGGATTAACTTTGGTAGATGTAAAGTGGTTGATATTCATCCCCTGGAAGTTTTGTCTCATGAGTTGTGCCATATGTTGATAGCAGCAGTTTCACCTCAAAGAGAAAGAATGCAAGTTTATGGAGAAGCAGAAGACCAACTAATATATCGAATTCAAGGAATTATACTAGAAAAATACTGTAGAGAGAATAACCTTAAACTTGTGAAAGGTGAGATAAGGTGGGTGGAATGAGAAAACTACTGGTAGCTGGCAATTCTACAATGCCAAGTTCGGTAGGTATCTTTAACCTCCCTGCTTTGTTCACTTGTACTCCGTCCCCATGGTGTACTAAACATTGCTATGCTCTGAAGGGAAGATTTAGATGGAGTTGTGTAAAAGAAGCTTGTGATTGGAGATACAAACAAAGTTTGAAGAAGAACTTTGTGGAGAAAGTAGTAGATGAAATAAAACATAGACCTTCTATAAAATATGTTTGGATACATATCTCCGGAGATTTCTACAGCAAAGAATATATAGATAAGTGGGCAGAGATTGCGAGAAATTTTCCTGAGATCATTTTTAGAACAAATACAAAAAGAGTTGATTTTCTAAAATATATGAAGATTAAATTTTCCAAAAATGTAGTTGTTAGAGAATCAACAGATCCGACTAGAAAGTCACATAATATTTTTCCACAAGCTACTATTAAGGGAACAAGAGGATCGGAAGGATTTTTTGTATGTGATGATGATTGTGAAAAGTGTAAGTTTTACTGTTGGCACAACCCAAAAGAGAATGTTGTAACTAGTCAGATTAGATAGAGCCGATGAAGAAACCTGTAGATATAGTAGTTTGGTCCGGCGGATTGGATAGTACTCTTGTTCTAGATCAGTTGTGTTCTTCTAATCCAAGCAAGTGTATTTGGGCATTCTCTATAGATTGGGATGTGCTTGATAACTTAAAAACTAAAAAAGAGAAGGAAGTTAGAAAGAATTATTTGAGATATGCAAAAAAGAAAGGTTATGATATTGTACATAGAACTATATGTGTTAAAGCAAATATGGGGACAAAACATTTAGGTCATGCTCAAGCTCTTGCTTGGGCTTCATATGTGACGCCATACCTCCCTAAAAATTCGAATCTTTATTTAGGATATCATACTGGAGATGAGTTTTGGGAGTGTGCTTCTTGGTTTGGTAAGTATGTAGAGTACGCGTCTAAAATAGGTGAAAGGAAGATAACGTTGAAATATCCTTTAAAGTATATGAGTAAGTATAGAATTTTGGAAGAAATTAAAAGCAGAAGGATTCCTGCTTCTTGTGTTTGGACTTGTGAACAACCTAGAAAAAGAAGAGGAAAGATTGTTAGTTGTGGTAAGTGCACTCCTTGTATCAATTTGAGGACTGCAAAGTACGAGTATAATTTGCGAAAGAGAGTGTTATGAGTGGTGGAAGGATAAATCATGGGTATTTTGTATAAGAAAAGAGTAGTAATTTCTTTGGACGAGTACTTAGATTATCAAGCTGATTATTATGGAAGCTGTGGTTTTTCCGAAGAACAGATTTTGCAAAACTTAAAAAGGATTTGTGAAGGATACAAAGTTAATATATCTTTAGTAAAAGAAGAATTAAAACAAAAAGCATTAAGTGGAGTTTTCAATGCTTCAAAAATATCTAAATAAAATTATTTGTGAAGATTGCAGAAACATTCTTAGAGATATCCCTGACAACAGTATTGATTTAATCTGTACAGATCCTCCTTATGGCATAGGTTACAAGAGTTGGGATAAGTTTGTTTTTCTGGATTTTACTGCTCAATGGCTCAAACAATGCTTTAGGATATTGAAATTAACAGGAACATTATGGTCTTTCATGGGATATCAAAATATTCTTGATTTTATACCTATTCTTAATAAATATGGACAAGTACATCTGGAAAACTGGGTTGTTTGGGCAAGACAAAAAGGAAGAGGCAGTTCTAAACATTTGAAGTCACAAAGAGAAGATATTTTTCATGTAACAAAGTCTGATAAATATACTTGGAATAATTTGAAAGTTCTAAGAGAAGTTGTTTGTCCTTACGTTAAAGATGGAAAGCCAAGAGGCTGGTTTTTAGATGAAAATGGTAAAAGAGTGAGGTGGACAGGGTTGGGAAACGTTTGGGTATACTCATCTCCTTTCTGGAATAGCAAAGATGATAAACAAGTTCATCCTGCTCAAAAACCTTTAATGTTAATGGAGAGATTGATCTTGTTATCAAGTAATGAAAATGATATAGTGCTTGACCCATTCTGTGGTAGTGGAGCTACCTGTGTTGCTGCAAAGAAGTTGGGAAGAAAGTTCATTGGAATTGATTCAAATCAAGAGTATTGTATGATTGCAGCGAGGAGAGTAAAAGATGATAGACTGGAAAATCATGAAAGAAGTTGATAATGTGACAACGGAATCTTTATGGATTTCTCCATTATGTAAAGATGATTTAAAATTTGAGATTCCACAACGCAAACTTTTCAAAGATTGGGATCGAAGTTTTCACGGTTTGTTTATTCCGGAAATACCTTATCAATTTATTCTTAGATTTGCTCGTGAATCCGGCTGGATATGGGATTGTTTTGCTGGTGGGGGTACAACTTTTTATGTGGCTAAGTTGCTTGGTTGTTCTAACAGATTAGTGTGTAATGATATAGCTTCAAAAGAAGAAGATGTTATTCAAGCTGATACCAGAACATTTGATCCTACTCTTTACACCCAAGGAAGTTTGATTAGGTTAGTATTTTTTCATCCACCATACTTTAACATCATTAAATTTTCTGATGAAGAAGGTGATCTGTGTAATTGTCCTTCCCTTGAGACTTATTATGATGAGATTAATACTGTTATCAAGAATGTATCTACTTATGTAGAAGAAAATGGCTTTGTTATTCTTGTTTGTGGTAATATTTGGTATAAAGGTGAAGAAATAGACCTTGGAGTTCAGGTTAAGGAGTTGTTTAGATCTGTGGGGTTTAAGAATAAAAGCCACATTATTAAAGATTATGGAGAAACAAAAGCAAAGGGGAATGGATATAACTTGCAGTACTACCGAAACTTGAAGAATGATACAAATTTTTTCTATGGAGATAATATTTTTGTACTAAAGAAAGGAAAAAGGGAAAAAGATGACTGATCCAAATTTTAATGAAAAATTAACTATAGGAGAAATTCAAGCAGAAATTGATAAAGTAAAGGATTTCTTTCAGAGAATACCTGAAGAACTAAGAGCAGAAGCAGCAGATAGATTTATTTATGAAATAGTAAATCAAGGATGTAGAGATTATTACCAAGCTTTAGGTATCTTTGAAGAAGCAAAATTGCGTTATCGCAAAGTGTCTTTACAAGTTTTGGAAGAGGCTGCAGAAGAAGAGAGGATAGAAATGGCGTGTGAGAACTCAAGCAAGTATAAATGTTTTGAGAAGCTTGAGTTGACTGATGGGAAAGTATTTAATATAGGTGATTACGTGTTTGCTGCTTATGGTGAGGAGGATGAAAACTTTTCTGGTGGAGTATTCTATGATGTTTTCCTAGAAGATGGGACACACCGATTTTTGTGTAAGACAAGTTTTGAGAGTCATTTTGAGTTAGTGGAAGAGGAAGAAGGAGATTAGTTGTATATGAAAGCAACAATTCTTGAATTCATGGAAGCTGTGTACAAAAGTTTTAGTCAACTTAAAAAAGACAATCTGGTTTCGTATGCTAAGATAGTTAAACAACATCAAGAAGATTTGATATTGCAAAAGGGCGTTGAGTATTTTATATGGAGAATCACTAGAGCAGTTAGTTTAGCTCACTGTTTTCAAATTTATGATCTTCTTAATGTGAAAATGTCTTTAGAGGATTGTAGAGGAGAAACTTTCTATGTTGGAATTCCTCCAGTAACAGAAGAGGAGCTTGAATTAGGTAAGAAGTTGTTAGGTGTTATGTTTGATTTTCCAGAAACTAATTTGTGTTGGCACGAAAGGTATGGACTGATTCTATTTAGTGATGAGATGGTAGGTAATGATGGAGAATATCATAAAATTGATGAGTTGTCTTAGTAATCTGGAGGTTAGTTACATGTTCTACAAAGTAACTACATTTGATAGAAGGAGCTTAGGCTTAAGAAAGAATCCTACTATCCTTACCTTTCCTCTGAAGAAATGGATTAAATCCCCTGTAGTTAGAGAAGGAAGCTCTGATGAAGGAGGGATATGGTTAGCGATTTCTTTATCAAATGCCAAGCATCTTAAGAAATACATGTTCGACCATTATAGAAAAAGATGTAGAATATTTAGAGCTTCGATTGGAGAGGTGCTTTTTAGAAATAGTTATAGGGTTAAAACTGATAAGGTAAGGTGTGAAATGGAAGTGTTAGAGTAGTGGAGGAGATTAATTAAGATGGCAAAGAGAAAAACAAAGAAATCTAAAAACATACGAGTTGCACTCAGAGTAAATGGTAGGAAAACAAAAGCAAGGGAAATTCCTTCTAAGGATTGGTTAGTTACTCAACGAGGCGTAGAGAGTAAGAAAGAAATAGTCTTCTCAGGAATTCGTGGAATGTTTACAGGAATGGTAGTATATTTAGAAAATGTGGAAGTGTTTATAGAAGCATCAAGAAAAAGGGAAATAGAGAAGGGAGATAGGGTTATTGTCCCTGCTAGAGGTCTAAGGATGAAGTGGGGTAAATTTATTGTTAAGAAAACCAAAAAATAAGTAGAAAGGAAATTGAAATGGAAACTCAAAAAGTTTATTGCTGTGATTGTACGTATTTCTGGTGGTCTCGTTTTAATCCTGCTTCTGATGGATGTTCTAGTCCTTCTAATATAAAAAGTTCACAAGATACTTATGCATACTAAAAGTTTGAATATCTACTAATTCACAGACTGATGTAGAAAAGGATAGATGTAATGTAGAATATGAATTTGTTCTAGGAGGAGAAAGAAGAAGGTTCAAAGCTACAATGGGTAGAAGAGCAGCTAGTTTTGATGAGCTTATAGAAGGATGAGTAAGAACCAAAAGATAAAGAAGAAGAATAGAGGAGAAGATAGGAACTAAATCATGAAAATTAAAGTTGCTAGAGAGTATGAGTTTGAACGTTGTTACCATATGTGTCCATACTTTGAACTTGATGGAGGTCCTAGCCCGGCTATGTTGTGCACTCATCCGAAAGCTAGTTCTCCCTATATTATTTCTCATCCGGATTGTGATGTAGGATTTCCAAAAGATTGCCCCTTAATTCTTCAAAAACTAAAGGAAGAAGATGTTGGTTTTGATCCGGGAGGCAATAGACCTAGACTATACGTTGGAGATGTTTTTGAGGTAACGGAAGAGTTAGTAGATAAGATGAAGCAAATTTTTATGTTTGGGGATACTTTACCTTTAGGTGAATATGTAGTAGTTGAAGCAAAAAAAGATGGTGGAGGATATGGACATGGTTTAAATGATGTATACCCGGATGGATGGCATGTATTTGCTCGACAACTAAAAAATGGTGAGTATGATGCACAGTCCAAACTATATAGTTTTTTTCAGACAGGGTGTTTCCATCGAAAAATAGAAGAGGTAATCTTTCCTGTAAGGAAGATGAGAATTAACAGTACCGAGGATCAATCTAGAAAAATATACACAAAAGTTAGTCCTCTAGTTGAAGATCCAAATGTTGAGAATAAAGTTAAGGAAGAACATGAGCAATGGACTTAATTTTAGAAAAGAAAACCAAAAAATAAAGTAAAGGAGAATAATTATGTTTACAATACTTATTGTTGTTTCGGCAATTATACTTGGTATATTGCTTGCTGACCACTTTATAAACTTTTAAAATAAAAGTGAAAGGAGAAGTAAGTATGTTTGGTAAGAGGAAAAATAAAAAAGTTTACTGTTCTGATTGTAGATATTATTCGCATTCAGATGTTTCTGGAAAAGAACAATGTCGTGCTCAGTCAAATGGTATTTTTGTTAGAAGCACATACTTTTCTAAAGAGTTTGTAACAAGACAAGGACCTTCCGAAAAGAATAAAAATAATGATTGTAAAGATTTTGAACTTGCTGGACCATTTGGGTGGGAGCTTTCTAAGAATTGTCAGATACTATAGAGACAAGAATGAAGGAAGTAAAAGTTAATTATGAAAAGAAAACCAAAAAATAAGGTAGACTTTTCTTTATTTTATTATGAATGTATATTATGTTCCAAACTTATACTTTTCTAAATAACGTTTCAAAAACAAAACTTTCTTAATTTTTGAAGAGAGAAATCATGCCAGGAAATCCTTTCAAAATATTACACGATTTGTACAATAAGCCAAAGTTACTCCCTTCCGAAGTAACTCAGATTCAGCACTTAACGTCAGATGATAAGAAGCTGATAAAGCAGATAGGGTTGAGTGCTGCTGTAATTAAGCGGGACTTTGAGAAGGACTTGATGGTGCTGTATGATAGGTTTAGTTTGTACCATCAGTTAGAGAATAGCTTGGCCCATCCATTAGTAGGGGCAGCAGCTGAATTGTACGGAAGTTACTGTAGTGTACTAAGCCATCTCCACAATTGCACTGTATGGGTAACGTCGGAAAGTCCTACCTACCAAAGAGAGCTAACCAAACTATTAGATAATCTAACAGTAGAGGAGAAGATATTTGATTGGGCTTATTCTACCGGTGCTTATGGAGATATGTTCGTAAAGATCAATGGCATACCAGGGGAAGGAATAATATCGGTAGATGACAATGATCATCCATTAAACACCAGTAGAGTAGATCACGAGGGAGTGTTAGTTGGATATTACAAGACACCACAAGGACAGATGTCAGATGGGCAGAGGTTGATGGCTCCGTGGGAGTACGTGCATTTCAGATTGTTGGGGGGTAAAAAAAGACGGCCCAGAATGTCCGATCCAACTTACAGCGAGTTTAGAACGATGCATCTAATGACTGGGTCACACATAGAACAGGTATCTACGAAGTATGGAGTTTCGTTGCTTTTCAATGCTTTGCCTGCTTATCGAAGGTTGAGATTAGCAGAGGATAGTTTGTTGTTAGCAAGGTTGAGCAGGGGGTTGATTCGTTACGTTTGGAAATTGAAAGTTGATAGCTGTTTGAGAGGAAATACTCAGATCTCCTTATTAGATGGAACTACCCCAACTATTAGAGAAATGGCTGAAAGCCCTGAGGAGTATATTGGAAAGTATACTTGGACAATAAATGAGAAAACTCAGGAGATTGAAACTGGTCAAATCAAGAACGTAAAGAAAACTCGACTCAACGCAGAGTTAGTTAGAGTTCATTTAGATAATAGTAAGTACGTTGACTGCACTCCAGATCATCCCTTCCTGCTGCGCGACGGCAGCTACAGGGAAGCTCAGTACTTAAAACCTGACGACAGCTTGATGCCTTTGTACACAAAACTCTCTGATAGGTATCTAGTTGGTTATAGAATGGTGTATAATCCAAAAAAGGTAGAGTGTTTGTTAAATCATAAAGTAGTAAGGGTAGAATGGCTAAAGGAAAGAGAAGATACATATGATATTGAAATGGCAGGGACTCCTAACTTCCCACTAGAAGCAGGGGTATTTGTGCATAATAGTAACTCAGAAGCCGTCGGAGAGTTAATAGATCAATACAGTTCTTTACTACGAGAGGCTAGGGCCTTAAATACAAAAAGTGATAATGAGGCCTACTTCGACAGCAAGGAAAATCCTATGAGCGTGATCGAGGATCTGTTCATCCCTGTCTGGGGTGAAGTAGGAGATTTAACTTTTGACAAAATAGGAGGAGAGGCAGATATTAGATGGATCAAAGATATAGAAGATCTACGAAACCAACTATCGGCGGCACTAAGAGTGCCTCTACCTCTAATGGGGGCTTACTTAAAAGAGGCTACAGGGCCTCTGGGCAGCGATGCAATTGAGAAGTTAGATATTAACTTCGCCAGAATAGCCAGGAAGCTACAAAGATCAGTTAGGTCGGGTATTAAAAGAATCTGCCAGATTCACCTTGCTTATAGGAACATGGATCCAGATCCTAATCTATTTGATGTTAATATGCCTGAAATGTCAACAGCAGAAGAAGAATCGTTAAAAGCGTCGTTAAAGGATGGAGTAGATGTAGTTGGCTCGATGTTGGATACTGTTGATAAAGTAGTAGAGGGATCGGATGCAAAAGTAGACAAAATAGAGATTTTCAACTATCTAAATGAGAAGATATTAAAATTAGAGGATTTTGATCTTAAGCAGTTTATAACATCTGCTATAGCTATACCTGAGTGTAAGAGGAGAACAGATCGCCAGGAGCATGAAGCGAAGATGAAAGCAATCATTGAAAAGGCAATGGCTAAAGATCCAAAGAGGAAAGGACCTCAGTTTAGTTCGGATCTTTATTCTTACGTTCCTACTTGTACTCATAAGAACGGGGAGTTAAATGAATCTGCTATTAGAAAGTTAGGGGGTTGGTTGGGCAGAGAACGATCTAGTGAGATTTGGGAAGCTAAGTTTGGAACTACTACAGTTATAGAAGGAGAGTTTGATAAGGATGTAGAAGGAGGAGGTCAGAGGTTGTTACCTTTTAAGAAAGAGGAGAAGAAGTAAGATGGGATGTTCAATACCAATAGAGGTTTTTCCTTTAGTTAACAAAGGAAAAAGATGGTTTCACATACATAAGTGGGTTCCACTATCTGAACATCCAAGAGGAGGAGATGTTTCATTTTGTTTTATGTTGGAAGCTGATGAACAAGATAGGGTAGAGATGTGTTTGACTTGTCCAGCTAGAAGAATAAAGAAAATGAAGAAGAAGTAAGAATATGAGTAACAAAGCTTCTTTAATGTTGGCAATAAGAGAGAGTCACACTTTTTGTAGATTACTTTACAAGAGCTATCGTGTTGTGACTTGCTCTCAGGCACGGATCAGTTATAATGCCACCAGTTGCGTATCCTGCTGGCCATAGGTTGTCCTCCTATGATTGCTATCTTTGATTTTCAAGATACTTGGTATGTTGAAACAAAAGATGGAAGTTTTAGTATTCAACAAGTTAAAGCTGATTGTATATGGGGTGCTAAAGCACAAGGATGTCAGCAATGGCTCGAAAGATTTAGGGTAGAAGAGGAGAAGTAATACGATGCCCAGCTATCTTGCAAAGTGAATCTGGCAGAAGATGTGTCACAAACTAATCTTGTAGATGATCCGGAGGATGGAAACTGAAATGAAACTACAATTACTAATAACTATACTAATATCATTGTGTTTCCTCTTCCTAGCTTTCAGCTGTGCTCAGGAAGAAAGATACACAAGAGCAGAATGGGAAAGGATTTATAAGCCCCAAACTATGCAGGAAGCAGAAGCAATGGCTGCATTAGAAACAGCTAGAAAGGAAGCTGAAGGTAAGCTGGAATCACAAAGGAGAATGGATACATTCAAGATGGCTTGTGCAGCGGGAGTAGTCGCTTCTATATTTGCTTTAACTATTGGAGCCTGGCTCAAGCTAAGTATGATTACTGCAATAGCATCTGCAGGGTTGATAGCGTCGGGAGCAGGATTTGGATTTGCTGTGGCAGCTTTTAGCTATGCCAAGTATTTTGCTTATGGAGGACTTGCTTTAGGGGCAGTTGTGGGAGGCTATGCTTTATTTATTATTATTAAGGGATTTATGGAAGTTGTTAATACAGTAAAGAGGGCAAAAGAAGTTAATCCATCTATAAAAGATACTCTTAAAGACTTGAAGAAGGATGTAGGAATTCAGTCTAGTGTAACAGAGAAGATAGTAGAGAATGTTACAGGAAAGTGAGAGAACATGAAAAACCTATTAACCTGGCTAAAAGAACAATTAAAGCAATATCCCATACAAGTAGTAGGATCTGCCTGTATGCTGCCTGCTTTTATCCTAATGATAATGGCAGCGTATATGTACAAAGTAAGTGGATATCTTTCTTACTTGATTTGTTATGTAGCTTGGCTGACTTATGCTGCAGTAGGAGTAGTAGATCTCTACCTTCTCTGGAAGGCTAAGATAGATGGAGTAAAGGCAGTAACGATAACGAAGTGGTGGAGAGCTTTGCTTCCTAAGTATTTGGATATCATAGTGATGATCGGATTCATTGTTTTGGTGTGGGTGTTGGTTGGGCCTTTATTTGCTTTGTTTTATCTAGCAGGATTCTTGAATAATCATTTGAATGAAGCGAGATAGAGGTTAGTAGAATGATTAAAGAGTGTGACAGTAGGTGTGTGGAGTTTTGCAATTCTCATGGTTTGATTCCTGATTTGGAAAAATGTATGAGTGAAGCGAAGATTTTGTTCTCAAATATACAAAGTCTTTCGGCTGAATACGACTGCTTTGACCAAGATGAATACGAAGGAGACGGCCACGTTGTTATTAGAATTGAAGTTGGCTCTGACCAAGAAACTGCTTTTAAAGAATATGATACTTTTACGAATTGGATGCTGGATAATATAAATGATGATAACTTAGATTCATTTGTTGTAACAGTGCATCGGGCTAAATAACAAGTTTTATGGTTGATATTAATTTACATTTTGAAATTGTAGATGCTTTTGAACAATTAAGAAGGACTATAGATAAGATTAAGCATCCAACTGAATCGTACTTAGAATATATTGATCTAAGTTTGCTACACATGTTCTCTGCTTGTACACCATCAGTCTATGATGGTAAAGCTTTTGATTATTTTAGAGAACATGCACCTTTTGTGGTAAAATCTTTTTAAGTATGATAACAAGGCTTATTTATCTTTGGTGCAGGTTCAGAGGATTATCTCGAAGTGAGTCAGAAGGAGAGAACATTAATAGAAAAGGACAAGGAAAGTTTTTTTGAAAGAGAAGAAAGGTGAGAGATGGTAATACATCAGAGAATAAATGATAAGTCAAGCACTGTTATTAGTATTTGTAAAGATTACAAATTCTGGGGGATTCCTTTTGCTATTAGAAAAGTACCTGTAGATATATTTGAAGGAACGAGTGTAACTCAATACTGGTTTTTATGTTTTGGAGTTGAAGTTGAGCGAATTAGATTTGAAACGGAGTCAGGAGAGGAAAAGACATGAAAGTATATCTAATGGTTGGGTGTATTGGTGAAGCTCCTTTCTTAGAGATATCGGAAATTGTATCTGAACACGAAAAAGGTATTGTAGGGAAGATGGCAGTAATTAAGAAGTAAAAAAGAGAAAGGTAAGAGAATGAATGCAATATTTCGAAAGTTAGTTGAAAATTCAGGAGGCTGGGAAAAGCTTCTGTATACTACTCTTAAAGAGCTTTGTGATGGTTGGAAAGGTGAAATTGTAAAAATATGCAATTCTCCAGGTTTGGAAGCTTCCTTTGAGGAAGCTAGAACTCTTTTGGAGATGTATGAGGGAGAGCTTATTAAAACATTAGAGGAAGTTCTAAATCAAAAAGAAGACCTACCAATTCAAGTGCTTCAGAATGGAGAAATTCGAGCAGGAGTTGTTGGTAAGAATCCAGTTGAAGTTCCATCAGTTGAAGAAGTCAAGGAGACCCAAAATTACTCAAAGCCAGTTTCTAAAGTAACACCACCTCCCAATCCGGAGAAACTAAAACCTAAACCAAAGAGAGTTTACCTGACAGTTTTTGTAGATAGTCTTATAGGATCAAGTCAAGGAGAGTTACCTTTGACTCCCGGGTATGAAATAACAAATAGGGAGAATTTAACTATAACAACTACAGGAGGGATAGAGATAGGCAGAGCGGATAAAGATGGACAAGTCAAAGGCTCAGAAGCGGTTACTGGGTATATCAAGATGGATGGGGGTTATCGTTTAG
>Ga0307438_1001746_pt1 | contig 13375 bp, 11 predicted proteins | sample SalMarWE160110MG_FD_202144 | JGI IMG/M metagenome (GOLD analysis project Ga0307438, IMG submission 202144) | Salt marsh sediment microbial communities from the Plum Island Ecosystem LTER, Massachusetts, United States - WE1603-110 | ecosystem: Environmental > Aquatic > Marine > Intertidal zone >... | reverse complement strand
TTGCCGATAGCCAGGACAGGATCGCCAACCTGAAGGGCATCCGAGTCGCCGAGGGGAGCGGGGGTGAGTTCCTCATCGGACACGTTGGCCCGGATGACTGCCAGGTCGTTACCGGGATCGCGGCCTACCACCTGGGCCGAGACTGTCGTCCCATCCGCAAATCTAACCTCCAGATTGTCAGCCTCGGCGACGACGTGGTAGTTGGTGAGAATGAAGCCCTGCTCATCGATGATGATGCCACTGCCCGACCCTTCCGCCGGTGGCACGAAAGGGCTTCGGGCGCTCACCGTGCTGGTGATTTCGACCACCGCTGGCCGGAGTTGCTCATAGACCTCCGCTGTGGGAAGACAAGCGGAACTGAGAGACGCTTGGCCCGAGGAGTTACCGTCAGGAGCAGGAGTGGATGTAGAGGTGGCAGAGGCGGAGATCGTAGCGGCTCCCTGCGCCTCCCCACCATCATCCGGCCAGAGCTGAACCACCGCGATAGCAGCACCAGCGCTAACCAGAGCACTGACCACAGCCGCCGTAAGTATGCTTCGCAAGTGCATGCCTATCTCCTCAGGGAATGAGTTTCGCTGTTCCAGTCGAGGATTGTCCTCGCCACCCACATCGTACGCTTGGATCTTCAGACATCGCCCGCCGGAAGCGTTGGAGGGAAGCCTGCCCCGGAGAGTAGGCCCCCTCCAACGTCAGCGGCGACTCCCTCATTTTGAAGTACTACGTCTAGCTTGACCTCAGTCTCGGTCTAGCTATAGCCCTGTACCAGAGGCTGCGTTGGGAGCGGCGTCCGGCGGAGAGAACCCATTGCCGCCCCCATTCCAGAGGCCCTGATTGCCGAATTGGCTCTGACCGAAGTCGAAGCCTTCGCCCCAGTCACCCCGCGCCTCAAATCCGCCATGACCGGGGCCGAACCCGCCGCCTCGCATTCCGCCTCGCATTCCACCACCAAGGCCGGGCAGGAAGCCCATCCGGCCACCCGGGAGCACGGCGCGTACGTCGTCGCCCACCGTCATGACCGTGACGTTGTCGCCCTCCTCCAGGTCGGAGAGGCCGCCGCCCCGACAGATGAGGTCATCGTCCTCCACCGTGTAGGTCTTGCTGCCGCCGGCGTTCAGGTCCACCGTCAGCGTGCCAGCATCGGCGTCAACGCTAGCGACGGTCCCCACCTCCAGGACGACTGCGACGGGGTTGCCCTCCTCGTCCGTCAGATTGAACTGGCCGCCGAGGATGTGGCCGAACATCTCGCCCGACGGTATGCCTTCCAGTTCCGGCAGCAGGGGAATCGCCCGTGGAAGCGCCTCTGGCTGCGCCTCCAGGGTGACGGCAACCTGGCCGTCGCCGGATATGGTCAGGGTCACAGTGTCGCCGACGTTCTTGTCGACGAGCTGGTCGCGGAATTCCCTCACGTTGCCGACCTCGGTCCCGTCGACGGCTTCGATGACGTCGCCCCGCTGCAGGCCCGCTGCGTCGGCGGGGCTATCGGCGATAACCTGAGCGATGGTAACGCCGTCGGGAGTGAGAGCTAGCGCCACCCCTAGCCAGGGCTTCTCCTCTAGCTCTTCTACCTCCTGAACGGCGCTGCTCGAAGACAGAGACCCTGCCTGGCTCTCCGTTGCGGACGCTGCCGCGGAGACCGTCGTCGAGTCTGAGCTATCAGCGGCGGCGATGAGGAAGCTAACACCTCCCACAACCGCGAGCAGGGCCACCACTGCTATCCCTGCCCGCACTAGTCGATTCTTGGCCATCACTTACCTCCTTTCTGATGCCGTTCGAATCACTACCACAAAGGTTAGCCCACCAACCTTAAGGCCACATTGGAAAAGCATTAGAATCTCCCAACACTGGGCCAAAATGTCTTTAACGTTTCTTTAATGTTTTTCGTTTACAATAGTGCACCAAGAGCAGGTGAACATGTATATATTGGTCGTGGAGGACGAACGACGGCTGGCCCGAGTGATAGGGCGCGTCCTGGAGGAGGAGGGCCACACGGTAGACCTGGCCTACGACGGCGAGGAGGGGCTGGCCATGGCCATGGAGGGCTCCCACGACGTCATTGTCCTCGACATCCTCCTGCCTGGGATCGACGGCATCGAAGTCTGCCAGACGCTGCGCAAGAACCGCGTGGATACGCCTGTCATCCTGCTCACCGCCCTCGACGATGTGCCCGACCGCGTGCGGGGGTTGGACGCCGGCGCCGACGACTACCTCACCAAGCCCTTCGCCTTCCAGGAGCTCCTGGCCCGTTTGCGTGCCCTGAGCCGCCGCCGTGTCCAGGCCCGGGAGCCCGAACGGTTCCAGACCGCCGACCTGGTGCTGGACTTGAACCGACGACGGGCGGAACGGGCTGGCCGGATCATCGAGCTAAGCCCTAAAGAGTTCGCCCTGCTCGAGTACCTCATGCGGAACGAGGGGCGCGTGGTCACCCGCACTCAGATCCTCGATCATCTCTGGGGCTACGACCACACGCCTGATTCCAATCTGGTGGATGTCTACGTTTCCTACGTCCGGCGCAAGGTTGACAAGGGCCACCCCGACAAGCTCATCGGCACCATCCGGGGCGTCGGATACGTCCTTGGCCGATAGTCATGTTTGCCTCCACACGCTGGCGCCTGACCATCTCGTTCGTGGCCGTCCTGGCCCTGATCCTGAGCGTGCTCGGCGTCGCCGTTTTCTTCATCACTCGCGCCGTCCTTTTCGATGCCGTCGACGACAATCTACGCTCCCGCGCCACCACCGAGGTGCGCCTGCTGGCCCCAAGGCTCCCCCAGCAGATTGGACCCCAGCAGCGCCCGATAAACGTCATCGTAGGGCCCACCTTCACCGCCGGCGGCTACTTCTACGCCCTGGTGGACAGCGAAGGCGAGCTGCTGGCGGGTACATCCAACGTTGACCCCGCCGGGCTGGCAAGTCAGGAGGCCATCGAGAAGGCGCTGGACGGCGACCCCACTTTCGACAACACGGACTCTTCTACCGGCGAGAGCCTGCGGGTATACGTCGTGCCCATAGAGGCCCCCCAGACGGCCGGGCTAGTTCTGGAGGTGGGCAGAAGCATTGAGCCCGAGGAAGAGACCCTGCGTCGCTTGATATTCATTCTCGGCGGCGGCGGCGGCGCCGGGCTCGTCCTCGCCCTGGTCGGCGGCTTCTTCCTCGCTGGCCGCGCCCTCCGGCCCATAAGCGCTGCCATGGACCGCCAGCGGGCCTTCGTGGCCGATGCCTCCCACGAACTGCGCACGCCTCTATCGCTGATCCGCGCCAACGCTGAGCTACTCCAGCGCCACTCCGAGGAGCCCGTCCAGGCTAACATGCCTGCCCTGAACGACATCGTTCGGGAGACCGACGGGCTGAGCACCCTGGTCAGCCAGATGCTGGCCCTGGCAAAGGCCGACGCCGGGACAACGCCCTTCGCCCTCACGGAAGTTGCCCTCCACGACTTGGTGGAAGACGTGGGGAAGCAGGTGAGGGTGCTGGCGGACAAGAAGGGGCTTCAGCTAGACGTCCGGGTCGACGGGCCGGTCCGGGTCAGAGGGGATGAGATGCGGCTGAGGGAGCTTCTGCTCATCCTACTGGACAACGCCATCAAGTTCACGGACGCGGCGGGAACAGTAGGGCTGACGCTGGAGGCAGATGGCGGCAAGGCCGTGGTGCGGGTCAGGGACTCGGGCAGCGGCATCCCGCCGGAGGCTATCCCCCACGTCTTCGATCGCTTCTACCGAGCGGACAAGGCCCGCTCCCGGGCCGAGGGAGGAGCCGGCCTGGGGCTGACCATCGCCAAGTGGATCGTCGAGGGCCACCGGGGCTCGATACAAGTCGACAGCGACCCTGGCAGGGGCACCACCTTCTCAGTGGAGCTCCCCATCCGCTGAGAATGGAATATTGGCACCCCCACACCCCCCTTACCCTGCGGTTTCCCTGAAGATCCTCAATCTGGGGCCTTAACAATTAGCCCTTAGTCTGTTATTTTTGATCCGGGATAGGAATGCTTGCTTTCCAATCAAAGCACCCTAGGTTCGAGTTCCATTTTCTCGTGCCCTGAGCGCGCGTCACCCTTCCCCGGCACGCATCATCCTTCGCCAGACCAGGAGGTGGCCCATGAAGTTCGGCGTCACGATGTTCCCCACCGACTACTCCATTGGCCCCGCAGAGCTCGCCAGAGCCGTGGAGGAACGTGGCTTCGAGTCGCTGTTCTTCCCGGAGCACACCCATATTCCCGCCAGCCGACGAACCCCCTGGCCGGCTGGGGGTGAGCTGCCCCAGGAGTACTCCCACACCCTGGACCCCTTCGTAGCCCTTAGCGCCGCGGCCACGGCCACAGAGCACCTCCTCATCGGCACGGGGGTCTGTCTGGTGATCGAGCGCGACCCCATCACGCTGGCGAAGGAGGTGGCCAGCCTGGATTTCATCTCCGGCGGGCGGTTCCTGCTCGGCATTGGCGCCGGCTGGAACCTGGAGGAGATGGAGAACCACGGCACCAACCCGCCCCAGCGCTGGAAGCTGATGCGGGAGCAGATCCTGGCCATGAAGGCGATCTGGACCCAGGACGAGGCCGAGTTCCACGGCCGCTTCGTCAACTTCGACCCCATCTGGTCATGGCCAAAGCCCGTCCAGAAGCCTCACCCGCCGATCCTCCTGGCAGGTGACGGACCCCACGCCTTTCAGCGCGTGGTGGAGTACGGCGACGGCTGGATACCCATACCCGTGGTCCTCCAGAGACCCCTGTCCGAGCTGATCCCAGAACTCAACCGCCTGGCGGCCGAGGCCGGTCGCGGGCACATCCCTGTCTCCATCTACGGCACGCCGTCCCGGCCCGAGGTCATCCAGCACTACGCCGACTTGGGGGCGGAGCGCTGCATTTTCATGCTCCCGTCCGCACCAGCGGAGGAGGTCCTGCCCTTCCTCGATCGCTACGCAGAGATGGCGAACAGCTTCGCCTGAGGCCGACAGCCGGAGCGCGTTGCAGGGTAGGACTAAGAAACCAGTCTCGAACGAAGAAAAAGGAGGTTTGCGATGACAGCAGACGACATCAAACAGCAGCTCCAGTTGCCCGACGTGGGCCAAATCGGGGTCGTGGTGGAAGACCTCGACCGCGCCATAGCCTTCTACCAGTCCGCCTTCGGGCTGGGCCCGTTCGATATAAGGGAGGTGGGAGCGCCCAATGTCTGGGACCGCGGCGAGGAGAAATTCATAAAGGCCCGCCTGGGCTTTGCCACCCTCGGCCATGTCGAGCTCGAACTGATCCAGATCCTCGAGGGCGACAGCTTGCACACCGAGTTCCTGCGGGAGCACGGGGAGGGTCTGCACCACCTGGGCTTCTTCGTCAGGGATTTCCCAGCCAAGCTGGAGCAGGCCAAGGCCATGGGGTTCGAGGTGCTCCAGGTGGATCCATTCGGCCAAGCCTACGCCTACCTGGATACCCGTCAGCCTGGCGGAATCATTTTCGAACTGATCACCCCCTTGGGCGACCAGAACATCTCCATGCTCAGAGGACAGCTGCCGGGCTAGCAACGACCCCGCGGAGTATCTTAGGCAGTAGGCCGTAGGCGTGTCTGTTCGCGCGCCCTGAATCGGCACAGAATTCCTGTCTGTGCTAGTCTGTGGCTACTATGACCGGCGACGATCCCCTCCTCCGCTGGCGCGACGAGTTCCCCATCCTCCAGCGCTGCACTTACCTCGTCTCCAACTCCCTGGGCGCCATGCCCCGCGCCGCCTACGATGCCCTCCGTCAGTACGCCGACGAATGGGCCACCGAGGGTGTCACCGCCTGGCACCACTGGCTCCCTGAGGTCGGGCGCTTCGGAGATGAGATCGGCCGCCTCTTTGGCGCGTCCCCCGGCAGCGTCATCCTCCACCAGAACGTCTCTATCCTCCAGGCCATCCTCGCCTCCGCCCTCGATTTCCCACCCCAGCGCCCCGAGGTCCTCCTCTGCCAGTACGACTTCCCTACCATCCACCACTTCTGGCTCGAACAGGCCCGCCGCGGGGCCCGGCCCGTCGTCGTCCGCGGCGACGACCCCATCCACCCGCCCGTCGAACAGATCATCGACCGCATCTCCCCTCGCACCCGCGTCGTAGCCCTGTCCCACGTCTTCTACGGCAGCTCCTACCGCATCCCCCTGGAACCCCTCGTCCACCGCGCCCACGAGTGCGGCGCCCTCGTCTTTCTGGACGCCTTCCAATCCGTCGGCGTCCTCCCCTTCAACGTCCACGAAGCCAATGTGGATGTCCTCTTCGGCGCCTGTCTCAAGTGGCTCTGCGGCGGTCCCGGCGCTGCCTTCGTCTACGTCAAACCCTCTCTCATCCCCCAGCTCCGACCAGCCGACACCGGTTGGCTCTCTCACCGCGAACCCTTCGCCTTCGCCGAGGGCCCCATCGATCTGGCCGACGATGCCTACCGCTTCCTGGGCGGCACCCCCTCCATCCCCGCCCTCTACGCCGCCCGCGAGGGCGTCCACATTATCAGCCAGGTGGGCATCGATGCCATCCGCCAGAAGTCTCTCCGCCAGACCTCTCTCCTCATCACCCTCGCCCTGGAGGACGGCCTCACCATCAACACCCCCCGCGATCCCGAACAGCGCGGCGGCACCGTGGCCGTGGATTGCCCCCACGCCTCGGCCATTTCAGAGGCCCTTATCCAGCGCGGCTTCCTCGTCGACTACCGCCCCGGCATCGGCATCCGCATCGCCCCCCACTTCTACAACAGCGATGCCGAATGCGAGGCCGTCATCCGCGAGATCGCCTCCCTGCGCGACAAGGGCGTCTAGCCGCTCCGCAGGCGTGGCTTCCCCTCCCTTGCCAACTCTCGCCCCTGGGGGTAGCATGTGGCTACCCCGATTGCCCAGCATGCCGAGGACAAAGGAGGCTGATGTAGCTATGCGGAAGCTAGGCAAGTTCTGGCTGATCTTCCTTGCCCTGGCAGCGCTGCTGCTGGTGCTGACAGTGGCCTGCGAGGAGGAAGAAGAAGAGGAAACCCCCACCGGCACACCTACCGCTGCCGCCACCGGCACACCTGCCGCTGCCGTGACCGGCACTCCTACCGCCGTGGGCAAGGTCAAGGGCATCACCGACACAGAGATAATCCTGGGGATGCACGGCCCCCTTAGCGGCACCTGGGGGGCGGCGTACGCCCCTGTCATCGGCGGCGTCGACGCCTACTTCAAGTACGCCAACGCGGAGGAAGACGGCGCCTGCGACCGCGACATCATCCTCAAGATAGAGGACGATCAGTACCTCCCGGCCGGAGCCGTCGAGGCGGTCAAGAAGCTGCTGGACCGAGACGAGGTGTTCGCCATGGTCGCCGGCATCGGGACGGCCGCTCATTCGGCCGTCTGGGAGGACCTCAACGAAAGAGGAGTGCCCGACCTGTGGATCATGTCGGGCGCCCACAAGTGGGCCGCGGAGCCCGAGAAGTACCCCTGGTCGATTCCCCTCCTGCCGGACTACTATATCGAGGGGACGATCTTCGGCGAGTACATCTCGGAGAATATGCCCGGCAAGAAGGTGGGCCTCCTCCGCCAGAACGACGACTGGGGCGACGACGTGGAGGCCGGTCTGAAGAACGGCCTCGACCCCGACAAGAACGAGTTCGCGTCCGTGCAGAGCTATGAGCTCACCGCCGTCAGCATCCGGTCACAGGTCGCTGGCCTAAAGAGTGCTGGCGTAGAAGTGGTGGTCGCCGCCTCTAACCCACCGTCGACTTCTCAGCTCATCCGCGAGGCCGACCGCCTGGGCTGGCATCCCCAGTTCTTCATCGACTACGTCAACTCTGACCCCATGATGTTCCTCTATGCCTCCCCGGAGCTCATGGAGGGGGTCATCACTCTTCAGGGCAACAAGATGTGGCACCGGACTGACGATCCGGATATAGCGGAGCACCACCGGATCATGCAGGAGTACGGCGATTACCCCGCCGGCAACTTCACCGTCGTCGGCGCCGCCGCGGCGGCACTGACCGTCGATGCCCTGCGCGCGGCCTGTGACAACCTGACGCGAGAGGGCCTGATGGACGCCATTTACTCCACCTTCACGGACTACCAGGGCGAGATCACCTTGGAGGGCATCACCACCGATCTCAGCCCGACAGACCACTTCGCCATCGAAGCCATGAAGATGCTGAGGGCTCACGATGGGGAGTGGGAGTACTTCGGCGAAATAATCCCGTTCGTGCAGGAGGACTAGAGGACAACCCCTGGGAGCGGAAGGGCGCCGCGCCGCCCGGCTCGTCGCATCTGTCCGCGCAGCCGCACCGGCTGCTCGCAGGCTCAGCCCGTGTGCTTTCGGATGAACTCGCCGATGCGGTCGATCGCCTGCTGCCCCTCGGGCAGTATCGCGGCGCAGAACTGCCAGACGTGGATCATGTCGTCCCAGGGCTCCAGGACAACATCCACACCGGCCGCCTTTGCGCGCTCGGCGAGGCGGGTCGAATCGTCGAGCAGCGTCTCAGCGGTGCCCACCTGGATGAGCAGCGGGGGTAGCCCCCTGAGGTCCGCGTACAGGGGGGCGGCGAGGGGTGTGCGGGGGTGGGCATCCCCCAGGTAAGCCTTCACATGCTGAAGGAGTTCCTCGCGCTGCACCATCGGGTCTACCTCGGCTCTAGTGGTCATGGATTCCCCAAGGCCCTCCAGGTCAACCCAGGGCGAGAGGCACACCGCCGCTGCTGGCAGTGGGTCTCCCGCATCGCGTAGCGCCACGAGAGTTGCCACCGTCAGCCCCCCGCCCGCGGAGTCCCCGGCGATCACCAGCCGGGCGGGATCCACCCCTATGGCAAGCAGCCAGCGGTAGGCGGCCGTGGAGTCCTCCACTGCGGCGGGGAACGGGTGCTCCGGGGCCAGGCGGTAATCGATGGCGAGGGCCCTTGCGCGCGCCGCCCGCGATAGCCGGGAAATTATCTCGCGGTGCGTATTGATCGAGCCGAGGGTGTAGCCGCCGCCGTGGAGATAATAGATGCCCCGCTCATGCAGCGCTTCGGGGGTGGTGATCCACTCGGCGGGAACGCCCGCCGCATCCACCGGGTCGCGCCGTACGTCCTCCGCAAGCGGGAACTGCGAAGCTAGCGCGTCGAATGCGGCACGCTGATCCTCGATGCTGAGGTCTGCCATAGCCGGGCGGGATCTCAACGTCTCTATGATCATCTGAAGCTGCCGGCTGGGCATGGGGCGTCCTCCTTCTTTCCATACACGAGGCCTTAGAGTAGAGCAATAGTGCGCAAAATTGGCGGCGTTGTCAACACGGCCGGACCAGAGGCACGTTCGGCAGCATGGCGTCGCTGTCAGCCACTCTCCGCCTCGAGGACATGGACTTCCAGAGCCAACGCATCCATGCCCGCCATCGCAAGGGAACGAGCAGCGCCTGGTGCGAATTGGAGACCGAGCCGCCCGCCAGCCCCCAGCACATCGCTTCCTGCACAGCGGTTGACAGTATATAATCTCCCTAGTAGCTCACACCGCCGGGTTCCCATAATCGGGCCTGGCCGGTATTCCGAGCAGCGATGGAAGGGAGCAGGAAATGGCCCTAGAGGTGAAGGGTTGCCGCGAGCTCCAAAGGGAGGTGCTGGCCCGAGACCTTTGTACTCTGTGCGGCGCCTGCGTGGGCATGTGCCCCTACCTGGTCGCCTACCGAGGGAGAGTCGTCGCCCTGGACGAGTGCGATCTGACCCAGGGGCGATGCTACGTCTTTTGCCCTCGCACCTCGCTGGACCTCGACCTGCTTAGCCAGACCGTATTCGGCGTCCCCTACGCGGCTGATGAGCTGGGCACAGTGCAGGAGATAGTGATGACCCGGGCCAGGGATGAAGGCATCAGGTCGAAGGCCCAGTTCGGAGGCACCGTCACTGCCCTCACCTCCTTCGCCCTGGACCAAGGGCTAATCGATTCGGCGGTCCTCACTGCCAGCGATGCCAACATACTCCCCAGCGGCACCCTGGCCATCAGCACGACCCAGGTCCGCAACTGCGCCGGGTCGAACTTCGTGGCCGCTCCCACCCTGGCGGCGTTCAATCGGGAGGCGGAAGGAGACATCCAGCGCATCGGCGTGGTGGCAACCCCCTGCCAAGCGCTGGCGCTGGCCAAGATGAGGGCCTCCCCGCTGGAGAACCGCAACAACATCGACAAGCTGAAGCTGGTCATCGGTCTCTTCTGCACCTGGGCCCTTCGCTACGAGGAGCTTGCTCGCTTCCTGGCGGACAAAGTGCCCCTTAGGCAGATAGTCAAGTTCGATATCCCTCCTCCCCCGGCCAATCTCCTCCAGGTCTTCACTAACTCCGGCCGTACTGACATCCCTCTGGACGACGTACGACCTTTCGTCAGGCCCACCTGCGATGTCTGTATCGACATGACGGCGGAATTCGCCGACATCTCGGTGGGCTCTGCCGAAGGAGTCGAGGGCTGGAACACGCTCATTATCAGGAGCGATGTCGGCAAGGAACTGGTGGAAGCGGCCCGAGCCAAGGGGGTCATCGAGACAACCCCATTGCCAGAGCAGAATATCGCCCATCTCAAAGAGGCTTCCCTTCTCAAGAAGCAAAGGGGGCTGAAGAAGATCATCGAGACCACCGGCAGCGATGAGGACTTGCTCTACCTCAAGCTGGCCAGCGAGGCAGTGAAGGGACTTCTGTCATAGCAATGGCACTCAGGGTGACACACAGGCCTGACGCTCGAAAGGGGTTGCCAAGATGACGAGCATTACAGCATACGAGTCGGGTGCCAGCCAGCTTCTCATGGGCAACGAGGCTATCGCCCGCGGGGCGCTGGAGGCGGGCCTGGGATTCGCCAGCGCCTATCCCGGCAACCCTTCCTCGGAGATCCTCGGCAGCCTGGCCGAGGTCGCCAGCGAGATGGACATCTACGTCGAGTGGTCTGTAAACGAGAAGGTGGCCCTGGAGGCCGCCGCGGCAGCCTCCTTTGCCGGTGTGCGGGCTATCGTGGCCATGAAGCAGAACGGCCTCAACGTGGCCTCCGATTTCCTGATGAACCTCAACCTGACGGGAACCGTCGGCGGCCTGGTACTGGTGGTTTGCGACGACCCCTCTGGCCTGTCCAGCACCAACGAGCAGGACTCCCGGCCCGCTGCCAAGTGGGCTGAGCTACCCCTCCTTGAGCCTGCCGACTCGCAGGAAGCCAAGGAGATGACCAAGTGGGCTTTCGAACTATCGGAAGAGATCAAGGATGTATGCCTGATCAGGAGCGTGACGCGGGTCTCCCACGCCCGCGGGGACGTGCGCCTCGGGGAGCTAGTGCCGCCCAACAGAGAGGCAAGGTTTGCACCCACAATGCTCGGCCAGTTCACCCCCCTGCTCGTTCCCATCAAGCACAACTTCTTGCTTCAGAAGGTGAACAAGGCGAGGGAGATATTCGAGTCGTCCCCCTTCAACTGGTACACCGGCCCCGAGAAGCCGGAGTTGCTGATAGTCACCTGCGGCAGTAGCTGGTACTACTCCTTGGAGGCAGTGAAGACCCTCGGCCTGGAGAGCTCCGTGGGCATTCTCAAGCTCGGCACTACCTGGCCCCTGCCCGAGAAGCTGGTGCAGCAGCACCTGGCCCGAACCGATAAGGTACTAGTGGTAGAGGAGGTCGACCCCTTCCTGGAGGGCAACCTCAAAGAGCTGGTCGGCGATACGTTCTCTGCTCTGGGCCCCCTGACCTTCTACGGCAAGCGCAGCGGTCACCTGCCCTCCTTTGGCGAACTGGATCCGGACCGGGTGATGGAGGCCATAAGCTCCCTCCTGGGCCGGGAGAGGGTCGCCGTCGAGCCCGACTACGCCAAGAAGGCGCAAGCGCTGACCGGGGGCCTGGTGCAGGCCAGGATGATCGGCTTCTGTGCCGGTTGCCCCCACCGAGCTACCCTCTGGTCGGTGAAGAACGCCCTGAAGCTAGACGGACGCGGCGGCTTCGTCACCGGAGACATCGGCTGCTATACGCTGGGCCTGGGGCCCACCGGATTCTTTCAGCTCAAGACGGTGCAGGCCATGGGGTCAGGCACTGGTCTGGCCTCCGGCTTTGGCAAGCTGGACAAGCTGGGTTTTGACCAGCCCGTATTGACAGTGTGCGGCGACTCCACTTTCTTCCATGCCACCATCCCGGCCCTGATCAACGGAGTCTACAACCAGTCCAACTTCACCCTGATCATCCTCGATAACAGTGCCACTGCTATGACCGGTTTCCAGCCCCACCCGGGAACGGGAGCCAGTGCCCTGGGAGAGCCAGCGCCCACGGTGGATATAGAAGCGCTGTGTGGCTCGCTGGGCGTACGGGTGGAGGTGACGGACCCCTTTGACCTCCAAGACACCACCCAGAAGCTCCTGGACCTGATTCAAGACGATGGCGGAGTGCGAGTGCTGATTTCCAGGAGGAAGTGCGCCTTGGTCAGGGCCAAGGAGGAGAAGCCTGCATACAAGGTCTGGGTGGACAGCGAGAAGTGTCGGGGGGAGAACTGCGGCTGCGCTCGTCTGTGTACGCGGATATTCCAGTGCCCCGGCCTTGTCTGGGACGATGAGACTCACACGGCCAAGATCGATGAGGTCATCTGCAGCGGCTGCGGAGTGTGCGCCGACATCTGCCCCGCTTCGGCCATCATCAGGGAGGCAGCCTGATCATGAAGGAAAAGGACCCCCTCAACGTCATCGTCACCGGCGTCGGCGGCCAGGGTAACGTGCTCATCTCGCAGTTCATGGGCAACGCTCTGGTGCGGGCCGGCCACCACGTGACCATCGGCGAAACCTACGGCGCCTCCCAGAGGGGAGGCGCAGTGATGAGCCACCTGCGAATCTCGCGCCAAGCCCACTACGGCCCCCTCATCCCTTATGGCCAAGCCGACGTCATCCTGGGCCTGGAGCCGGTGGAGACCCTGCGAGTGCTGGGGCAATACGGCAACCCAGGCGTCATGGTTGTTACCAACTCCAGGCCCGTATACCCGTTGGCTGTGGCCGTCGGCATCGCCCACTATCCCAGCGTTGAGGAGATAGTGAAAGCGCTGGAGGAGCTATCCAGAAAGGCCTGGATGATCAATGCCACGGACATTGCTCTGGACCTGGGCGCATCCATCCTCGCCAATATCGTCATGGTGGGAGCAGTCGTGGGGGCCGACGTGCTGCCCCTGGCGGCGGAAGAGTTCGAGCTGGAACTCCAGGAAAGCCTGCCGGCTGATAGGCTCGACCTCAATCTGAAGGCTTTCAGGAGAGGCCTCGCTGAGCTGAAGGCCCACTGACCGGCGACCCCCGCTCGGGCGTGCGGACCCAGAAGGCCCGATATTCTACCGCTTGCCCGCGATGAAGTCCCGTATGTAGGAGTTGACCAGCCCCGGCTTCTCGTGGATCACCCAGTGCGAGCCGTCCGGGATGCGCTTGACTGTCAGATCGGGCACGAACCTATCAAGCTCTTCGAGATTC
>Ga0307438_1001745_pt1 | contig 13375 bp, 15 predicted proteins | sample SalMarWE160110MG_FD_202144 | JGI IMG/M metagenome (GOLD analysis project Ga0307438, IMG submission 202144) | Salt marsh sediment microbial communities from the Plum Island Ecosystem LTER, Massachusetts, United States - WE1603-110 | ecosystem: Environmental > Aquatic > Marine > Intertidal zone >... | reverse complement strand
GTACTTCCGATTGACTTTCCTCCGAGGGGACTAGCAAAGCCCTTGGTCTCTGGTCCAAATCCAGCCGCTGCCATTTTTGTTTCCCTGGAGACTTCCACAACCGATTGTGAGTGTTCAGTTAAGTGTGTTATTGTTTAGATTAGTGTTGTTACGGAGGGCAAATGAAGCTAGCTAGAATCATCGCGCCATTTAGTCTTAGTGCAGTGCTTTTTATCCTGTCGTATCTGTCCCTCAAAGATATTGAAAGCGGCTTTTACTCGATACTGTTACTGATAATCGGGATAGCACTTGCAGCCGTTGGCACTGCAGCTATTTTCTCAAATAAATGATCCCTTTTCGAGGCTGACACTATATCCCTTGGTTCCAATCCGGCCGCTGCTGGAAATTCAGCCCGCTTGACAACCTGGGGAGATGAAACGTAGTATGCTGGAAAAACAATAATTGGAGGTTTTGAAGATGGTCGGTATTATTTCGATTGCGATTATTGTTATTGGTCTTGTATTGGTAGCTGTAGCATTATTCGTTTGGCGGAGGCAAAAAGAGGGGAAGCTAAAAGGAATACTAGAAGGAATCAGCAATAAACGAAAGAAAGCATTCTTCGCACAATGGATAGTAGGGGTAGTTATAGTATTAACAGCCGCTATTTTCATGATTGATGGCGATATCCTGGGGGAAAATACCTCAGGTATTTCCACGGTCATAGGGATTGTTGGAATTTGCCTGATAGCAACTTCCAATGTCCAACTACTACCTTTCAATCGTGAATAAAGCGGATTAGCGAACCAAACAAAAATCACCCTACAGAACAGCGTCTAAGCGACTATTTAATAGGCCATCGCTTATTTTAGCTTCCAAACAGAGCAACTGCATTGGGACGCTATATTAGGTCAGTGAAATTCGCCTTTTACTTAATGTGTTCTTAATATTTTAGTGATATGATAAATTGAGAACGTGTATAAAGATGGCTGCTTGGATAAAGGAGTAGGATGAATAGAATCCTGTCTGTGATAATAGCTGTTCTCTTAATTTTAAGCACATTTGTTACTGGCTGTGGAGGACCCTGTGTAATGGAAGTGGCTCCCATTCACGGTATAGACATTTGGGCCGATGAATCCTTGCCACCACAGTATTTCCTGTACGTGGTAACTGGGCAGAGGAGCAGCTGCGTTAAGTTCTATAGCTATAACGTGACGCGTGCTGGCAACACGACCATAATAGTGGAGATTTTAAACCGGAATTGTGGTATTGCCTGCGCTGATGAGTACAGCTTCGCCGAGAATACTATCCCACTTAGCAGCGATTTCGTCCCTGGTGGGAATTACACGGTTGAGGTCAACAACATGACTGTGACTTTCGTTGCTGGCGTTATTATGATTTATCCGGCTCCCATTGTGGATGTAGAAATTTGGGTCGATGGATCCTCGCCGCCGCAGTATTTCGTGGATGTTGTGTCTGAGGAGCCTACCACATGCGATCATTTCGATAGCTATAACGTGACGCGTGCTGGCAACACGACCATACTAGTAGAGGTTTTCAACAGGAGGTGTTGTACGGGCTGCCCTGACGGCTGGTACTGGGACGAATACAGGTACGTCGAGCTTACTATCCCACTTGGCAGCGATTTCGTTCCCGGTGGGAATTACGCGGTCGTAGTCAACAATGTGACAGAGAATTTCGTCGCCTAGTAGCTGCTGCGCCTTTGGGTGTGTGATTGGCACTCGTTTGCACCGGTGAAGTTTTTATTTCTTGCTAATTGTAGACGCACCGGATGTATCGATATTGCCCATTGTGGGCTCGCCAATGTACCATAGTCTCGATGCACCGCTAAGGTCAGCATCCAGTTTACCGTCCAGGTTTATAGTTCCGGAACTGGCACCACTAAAATCGATGTCGGCATTATTAACTGTGAAATCGTCAAGGTTGAAACGACTGGCGCCGCTTACATCAGCGACCATGTCGTCGGCAGACCCTTCCAACTGAATAGTGCTGGCTCCGCTTATGTCAAAAGCGACATCGCCTGCTGTGATGTCACCGGTAACCCTGCTGGCTCCAGATACAGCAATATCCAAATCGTCAGTGGAACTGAAGCCGGAAACAGTACCGCGCGATGCTCCGGAGACGGTCAGGCTGCTAAGCTCAGGCATAGTCACCGAAGCTTTCAAAGTTATAGCCCCAAGCCATAGAATCCTCCCAAGCCCTATCTTTAAAGTATGACCCTCTTGGGTAACCTGAACATGGTCTATTACATTATCGTCCGCTGTAACATTTATACTATACGAACTGGATTGTTCGATCTCAAATTCAAAAGCGGAGCTGATCTCAACTTCAGTGAAATTAGTAAAGGCATACTCTTCAGTCTCGAGATTTCCGGACCCAATCAGAGCTCCCGGCCAACCTCTTAAATTCAAAACTAACAAGGTACAGAGTACCGCTACCGCTGCCACTAGTACAATTATTATTATTGTTTTCTTCATATCACACCTCCTCTGAATAAATCCCTTACTATAGGCGGCTAGTTTGACAAAACTGATTAGTTAAATATGTTCCTCGTAGCTGGCAGTTCCCCCGACTACATTAACAACTAGCTTTATCACACCGACCAGTATTGCGATTCCTACCGCGATTGAAATTAAAATCAAGAATATCCTGACCCCTAAATAAGTAGCATCAGCCGCATTAGTGCTAGGTATTACACTGAAATCGAAAGGAAAGAGGGATAGTAGAGTTATAACCGTCCAGAGTGAAAATGCATTTATAATGATATGAATAAGTTCACGCAGTATATACCTATCCAGGATAATCAAAATAATATGACCGATAATACTTATAATTAGAGTGGCTGTAAGAATCGGTAACCACAGGTTGATGTCTTCTGTGAAGAATGGATATCTTGTCCATGTAGTAATGCCGCCCACTGTTTCCGAGTGATAATAGGCTATATATTGGTTAAAAAAGTTGAAGAATATTAATAAAACGATACTCCAGGCGATAGCAAAGGCGGAAGCCGTTATTCTCCCGCCTCTACTTTTGAAATGAGCGTCTACTTTATCTCCAATTCGTTTACCTAAATCTGCAGTGGGGGGTGGTGTAGGTGCTGCTGCCTCTGGTTCTGCTGCTGTTTCTGGAGGTGGAGGTTCGGCGTATTCGCCTGTTACCCTTGATGAAGCGACCATGTTCTCAGCAACATCACCGGCCCATGGTAGTTTATACCACTCGCCGCTAGAAGCCTTGACTATCATTATTATCCAGACAATGAACCCTATAATTCCTATAATCCAAGAGAAAGCAACACCGACCACCGGTATCAGACCAAGTACAGTTCCGGCAACTGTGATGGTGCCAAACGCAACAATTGACTGCGCCGCGTGGAAGCGAACAAATTTGTTTTTCTGCTCTAAAACGAAAAATATGATGCCGGTTATCCATCCGGCAACATAGCACAATAATCCGGCAACATTTGGCGATAGCCCTGTACTTGTACCTGCCGGCTCTGTCAGTTTCTCTCGCTCTATCTTTTCCCGTGCCTCAATCCGCGCCTTCTCTTCCTCATAGATTCTCTTTTTCTCTTCCGGTGATAATTCCATACCTACCCCCTTAATCTTGGCGTCGCAGGTTCAGAATAGCCATCCATGCTTTTGTTGTCAATACCACTGTTTAATCTGACATTTCCCATATTAAGAAGAGGATATATTACACCTCTGCAAATGCTACCACATAATTATGGCCATAAATCTTGGCACACTTGGGGCAGGTCGTGTTTCATTTTCATTCATCATCATATTTCAAGCCCTCTTTTTATCTGGTCCAGATCAAGCCGTTATCAGTTAGTTTTACTTCTGAATATCTTTAACTTTTCTTTTTTTAATCAGGCTGATATGTGCTGTAACCCCAATAGCAATGCAAATTAGTATTATCCTTACGACTATGTTCTGTACTCCAAAGGTTACACTGAGTCCGATAGTCAGCCAGAGTAGAAGGATGGTAGATATCTTTATTCTTACAGGCATTCCTCTGCCTTCAATGTAGTTCCTGACGTAGGCTCCGAACACTCTGTTATGTGTAAGCCATTGATAAAACCGCTCAGAGCTCCGCATATAACACGCAGCGGCGAGTAGTAGAAATGGAGTTGTAGGTAGAATCGGGACAAAAACACCGATAATACCCAGTCCTGTGGATAAGGTTCCTGCTCCAATCAGAAGCCTTCTCTTTGCTGTCGTCCTCATCTATTCTTATAATACAGATTTTTAGACTTTGTAATATGCTAAAACACGCATCTTAGTTATAAAGTATATGACACAAGGCTATTGATTTTCTCCTAAACTACTGCCGGGCGGTCCGGATCCCGCGGTTGCCAATTTAACAACTGAGACAAGATATCCCCCCTGTGCTCACTGCCCGCCGGTCAACCTGGCCTGTACTTCTGCAATCAGGTCTTGGACTGTGATACGTAATACTGTCTGGCCTTCCTTTAATGTATCTACCAGAACATCATAGTCCTCGTAGAAATAAACTGTCTTCCCATCCGTCAGCACCACGAAGGATGCCAAAGCCTTGGATTGACCTCGTATAAAGCGGAAGCTGGACCGTATTCGCTGTAGAGGCAGCGAACTATCCAGCAATTTCATCAGTATTTTTAATTCGAAGATATCTTCTACAGAATAGAGACGGCGCGAACCTTTCCCGGAGGCTGCTCTCAGACTCGGGCGCACCAGGCCTGTCTTATCCCAGTAAACAAGCTGGTTATAGGTAGCGCCAACCACATGTGCTACTTCCGAAATGCGGAATGCTATAGGTTTTTTTCTACGTGGCATCGCGAATTACAGCCAATATAATGTGATTCATATCATTATACCATTTGCGGTTTAAATACTGGTTCAAGTCCAGCCCCTGCCCTGGGGTCTTGATTCGATCGGGGCAAGTATAGGAGATGAGGTTGGTGCAGCAATAGATGGCTATGGCTTACGTAGAGATGTAAAAGCGCCAGGCACAAACCCATTCCTTCGGATGCTTGTCGGGAGGACAGCTAATGCACTCAGTCTTAATTCTAGGATCTATCGTCCTGGCAAATGTCTCGAATTCTACCATTCCCGCCGATTTGCATGGATAATCGGGCAGGCCCTGACTTCCTCTTGTTTTCTGGACCAGGCATTTCACCATATGAAGGACGAGTTCATCGCCTGACCTTTCGATGGTCTGCTCATTGATGTTCGCGTAAAGCCGAAACTTCAAAGCCTGCTCTAATCCATCCAGCCCGCTTTGCCGGGGAAGATGTAAGAACGATTTTATTATGCTTGCTTCCACAGGTGAATACCTGGTCCAACAGGTATCGTTACATCTTTTACTGGTATACATGTCATGGTTATCTTCAACAGCTCGAAACCATACCCCGTCATTTGTCAGCCAGTTCGCAGACAAGGCATTTATCAGGCTGAGCAATTTTTCCTTCTCCATATTAACCAGCCAGAGCGGCAGGCCGTTTTCAGTTTGAAAGCCAAGAGTCTTGGACACGCGGTTTATAGCTATGGGGAAAAACGAGGCGGAAACCTCTTCTTCAAGCCGAATAGCTTCCTCCAGACCCAGTTGGTGGGTGACCTCGCTGAACCATATTCCATAGTGCAATATTATCCGTCTCAATACGTCAATGGCATAACGAGCCAGTTCCATTTGACTGAGTTTCTCTAAAGAGTTTGTTCCCATGTTTCTTACTGCCCGAGTTCAGTTTTGTAATATCTCAGGAATCAATTCTTCCTTACTAAGAAGTTAAAATTATGAGGCACTGCAGACAATCTGAGTACAAAATTAGAATGCGCTCTCTTGACTGGTCAGATCAGTGCCCGCCCTAGAAAGTATGGCCAGATTACTATGGCAAGCAAAATCTCCCACCAGACCAGACCGGCAAAACCGATTGTAAATAGCCAGCCGATGAACCAAATAGGCCCTATGAGAGTCGGCGAGCGGCGGCGGTACCAGCGTTTCTTTTCCTCTGCCATGTTTTCCTCCTTTACTAGATAATCTGCTCTCGATTCAATGACTTTACTTAATAGCAAAATGGGTTTTCACGACCGTAACTTCACGGGGATGATATTTCAAGCTCGGCTTCAGTTCCCCCTTTTCGCCAGCGGAGCCACAGAGCCCAGGCTGTTACCGCCACGGCCAGCGCGGCAACATAGATTTCCACATGAATGGTGGTAAGGAGCCCTGCCTGCGCCAAAACTATGCTGTAGTTCAGTACGGCGTGTAGCACGGAAGCTATAAGGTAAAATTTCCATCCCCAACCCCTGGCCAGACCATACCCGGCCAGGGCGGAAAAAGCGATGTGAGCAGCCAAGGCAAAGAACCTCTCCCAGAATCCAGCCAGTGCCCAGAAGCCACCGGCTTCCACTGCTGCCCAGGTCCATCCTGAGGCGAAGATGGTATTGTGTGCCCACTGCACTTCGAAGATGCCAAATCCGGCTCCGGCCACAGCTCCGATGATCAGTCCTAGCTTGGGGTCGATACTCTTACCGCTACGCTGCCAGTAGACAACCATTGGTACCATTTTTGCGCCTTCCTGGACCAGTCCGCTGAGGAGTATTTGTGGTATCCCGGCTAGAAGAATCCAGCGCATGAGGATCTCCTGGCTCCAGAAATGGTTCAGTGCTTGTCCAGCCCAGACCTGGAGAGGGAACTGAATAAAGCTAGCAGCAGCCAGGGTTAGAAAGGCACTGCTTACGAGGACCGCCCAGAGCCAGGGTTTCTTAAAGAGCGGCGGCCGGTAACAGGCCAGCCAGACTGCACCGAAGGCTATAGCCAGGCCAATGGATATGGCCAGATAAGTACCACTGGCGCTGGGGTTCTGAAAGAAGGATTTGAAAAAGGTGACCATGTACTCTATCATGAATACCTCCTACACTTTAACCTGGGTCTCATCCAGTTCATTTTTTGGTTCTCCAGGCACATTCTCTATAAATATCGCGTATTATACCTGCATGTGCAATAAAAAAGTATACCCCTGAGCAGTAACGCCTGGGAGCACATTGCAGGTGATGTCATTTACAGGTAATTGAATCCTCTTTCTCAATTTAAACGAGCTTCATAGTTTCTTTGTATTTAGGGACTTTTACGGTCCACCCGGTCTTCTCGTTCAGGAGCTTCGCAAAGCTATTGGCTGCTTTTTCTTCCCCATGAGTGACAAATACACAACGCGGCGGGACCCGAATATCGTCTAACCATTCTAGTAGTCCATCACGGTCGGCGTGGGCCGAAAACCCCTCGATTTGTTCAATTTGTGCCTTCACCGGGTGTATCTGCCCTAAAAGACGGACTTTCTTAGCACCATCCAGTAATATTCTGCCCGGCGTTCCCTCCGCTTGATAGCCGACAAATAATATTGTGCTCTCTGCCCTCCCGATGTTATGGACAATATGGTGCTTTACACGGCCGCCGGTTACCATACCGCTGCCAGCTATGATGATACTGCTTCCCTTTATGTTGTTAATTGCCTTGGACTCTTCCGTACTCTGTACCATTTTGAGGTTTTCAAAACTAAAACAGGAGTTGCCCTGGCGCAGACGCTGCATCATCTCTTTGTCGAAAAGGTCGGCGTGATGTTTAAATACTTCGGTAATTCGTATTGCCATAGGGCTATCCAGAAAGACAACTAAAGGGGGAATTTCTTTACGTATAAATAATTCGTTCAGGTGATACAGTAATTCCTGGGACCGCTCGAGAGCGAAACTGGGAATAATGATGTTGCCCCCGGCACTTACCGTCCTGTTGATACAATCGCGTAACTGCTTTTGAATATCGATATTCTCGTGTTCTTCGTGAGTGCGGTTGCCGTAAGTTGACTCTATAACTATATATTCGGCTTCATCGAAAACAGCGGGGTCCTTTATTATCGGGCGGTCGGGTTCGCCGATATCACCGGAAAAAATTATTCTGTTGTTCTTGCCATCCTTTCGGATATTTATATTTATGACTGCCGACCCGAGTACATGCCCCGCGTCATAATAACAGCCATCAACATTGCTATCGATTCCGACACAACTCAGATATTCTACAGCGGAAAAATGAGGCTCGACTGCTTCGGCATCTTCTACAGTATAAAGAGGTATTTCAGGATAGGGACCACGACGTCCTTCCTTTTTATGGCGTTTTGCTTTAAATGCAGCGTCTTCTTCCTGCAGCTTTGCGGCATCGAGGAGGATAATCTGAGCTATGTCAGCCGTCGCCTGAGTGCAGTATATCTTGCCCTTGTAACCCTCACGTACCAGTTTGGGTAAAAGTCCACAATGGTCAAGGTGTGCATGAGTCAAAAAAACGGCATTGAGTGATTGAGGGTCAAAGGGAAATGGCTGCCAGTTTCTTCCCTGGTGTTTCCGTTCCTGATACAGCCCGCAATCTATAAGCACACGGGTATCCTGGCTCTCTAAAAGATAGCAGGAACCTGTGACATTCCGCGCTGCACCCAGAAATGTCAGTTTACCTAGCAAAGATGCCTCGACTCCTTAATAATTTTTTACAGCCTCCTTAGCCCTGGCGATGATTTCCTCGTCGGACACTTTGTACGATTTTATGGCAAAAGAGCCGACTACCTTGCCCTGGCTTCTCTCTATTTTAGCCGTTATGTTCTCCAGAGTTTTCTCTGAACTGTCGCCACCCATGGTAAAGAATGGAATAATACTCCGACCCTTAAAATCTGTCTGGTAGATAAATGAGTTGACAGCCGGTGCTGGTCTTGAGTTCCAGGTTGGAGAACCAATAAATATAGTTTCATGTTGCTTTAAATCGACATCTATGGGATTTATCTCTCTCCCTTTGTTTATTGTAGCTGCGAAGCCGCCACTCAAATAGACGAACGGCATGGGTATGGGCCTTCGCTCCTCAATCTCCAATAGCGTTGCATTCAGTGCTTCGGAGATTACTTGAGCTACCAGCTTAGTTTTACCTGTCAAAGAATAATAAACTACCAGCGGTTTCATGCCCCCATCAGAGTATCTATTTCTTAAATTATACATCACCAATGTCTTATATCGAAATCTTGCTTGTATCTAAACTCGCAGCCGCATCCCCACTGATCTTAGTCTACCGTGCTATACTCATCAGAAGCTGCAAGTGAGGAAAGACTTTGTTAACAATACGCCCGGAAATCTCAGAAGACCAAGCCTTAATTCATTATGTAAACCAGGAGGCATTCGGCCGAATCCAGGAAGCTGACTTAGTCGACAAGCTTCGAAACCGAGGCGTCTTGACTGTTTCTCTGGTAGCTGTTCAGGAGACGGCTGTTGTCGGACATATTGCATTCAGTCCAGTAGAAATCGCCTCTGAGAAATCAAGCTTCGGGGCGTTGACTCTTGCTCCTATAGCCGTTCTTCCAACTCATCAAAATAAGGGAATCGGCTCCCAGCTAGTCATAGCCGGGCTTCAAGAATGTCTGCGGCTAGGGCATCAAATCATAGTTGTGGTCGGTCATCCGACTTACTATCCCCGCTTCGGTTTTGTTCCAGCCAACCCTAAAGGTGTCGAATGCGAGTTCGAAGTACCTGATGAAGCATGGATGATAACAGAATTGAAACAGGGTGCTTTAGCAGGAATACAAGGCAAGGTCATGTTCCAGCCTGAATTTAGAGAGGCTATGTAATTCAGCTTCTGAGACTGGTCCTCATAAGCCCTTGGTCACTGGTTCAAATCCCGCCGCTGCCGGCTTTTATATCCACGCTTGAGTCTTCCTCTATTGCTCTAGGGCGCAAAGTTAGCGATGATTACATAGGTGCCATACATGGTTATAGTAGTCGTGGCATCCTCGACATCGGCAATGGTGTCCACATCACCTGTCCACTCATCAAAGTGGTAGCCAGCATCCGGAGTCGCCACCAGGTCGACCACCCTTCCTTCGCTATACAACGGAAACGCTCCCTCACCGGGCTCAGTTACCGAGCCTCCTTCTGTGCTCAAGATGCTCAGCGAGTGCCGAACACCACCAGGAGGACTAAAATCACAGCCTGCCATCCCGACAATCAAGGCTAGCGTAATCAAAAAGACGCTAACTATGGCCAGGTAATTGTGTCTCCTCGAACTAAGTATTATCTTCATACTCCGCTTTCTTAAATAAGGAGGATTTTTTCATTTGCCTTCCACTAATTCAATTATACCCCCAACCAAACTCGAATAGAAGAAGCCATGAATTGCCAGATTAGTCAAGGTTGAGAAGGCTTGAGGCTCGACTGTAACATAAGCAACGGTTAGAGCGAGTCCATCGCTCAATCCAAAGGGCATACGCCCTTCTTTATATTCAGATACCTGTCTCTGACCTATTTGGATTTTGGAGGTCTGTTAGATTCAGTTCTGACAAACTTTTACAATTTCGGGGGTCATCTTAAGGGCGAAAGGCGCTTTGGATTAAGACTAATGACTTAGAGCCTAAAAGCACCAACGCCTTTATCGGTTGATACATAGAGAATTCCATCAACTATTGAAAAATCGTTCACACCTGCTTCTCGAAAAGTCATCATCCAGAAGTCACCCGTTTGCTGGTCAAGAGCCTGAAGTGCACCGCACTGTGTTCCTACGCCTCCATAGACAGCACAAGCGCTCTTATAAATTACCCCTTGATGTTCATAAGTTAGTTCGGATAGAGGTGGTTTAACTATCAGGAAAATTAGACCAGATTCACCCTCGTCGGTTATCTCTTCTATCTCTTCCTTCACACTTTCTCCCAATATGCAGCAGTTCACAAAATCAGACTCGGACCATTCGTCGGGAAGGCAGTCAGGTTGCTGTAGACAATCAACCTCCTCAGAGAGGAAAGAAGACCAGCCAATCTGACCTGATGTTTTGTTCAAAGCCGTTATATTGGATGCAAACCAGTACCAGGGGTAATCGGGCTCAGACATCGGGACAATCTTTACCAAATGCCAGGCGTATACATATTGGGAGTCAATTCCCATCAAGACGGATTCTGCTTTCTCGCCTTCCCAAAGTAACCCCCCTGTTTCTCTGTCGATAGCTGTAATTTTCGGAGAGGAATATGCAGTAGCATCGTCATATGTACTTGGACCGAGACAGAGCACTTCATCCCCAACCAGAATTCGTTTGTTGTGAGTATTAATCTCGCCATTCCACCATAGAGATACAATAGGCAGGGATACGACAGTGCAATTGGTCAAGCTAATTTCAGCTGCTCCAAAGCTAGCCAGGACGCCCGTGTAAGTGACTAGGTCGCCCTCTTTAAGTGGTAGTAAGCTCGACATCTGACTTTCGTCAAAAACGGCCACGACCTCTTTCCGGGCCCAGTCCAATGGATTAAAAAAATAAGCTACTAGCACTTCTTCTTCTAGTGACACATATTTAAGTTCATTTGTCCATTTAACTTGCTTTCCTGCATAGTCTTCCCAGATGTCGTCTCTCTGTAAGCTTGTCAATTCAGGGTCGAAAAGTCCTTTAGCAAAATCATAGGCAGAGACCGTAACATAATCAAGCTCCGCTACGCCTCCTGATGGCACTTTTGGTAATTGTGTAGTTACGACAATCACCGCACTGATAGCTATAACACAGGCTACTATGATTCCTATCAGTTTTTTCTTACTCTTTCCTTTAGCGGCTTGCCCTTTCATCAGTCGACGCAAACACTTAGGGCAAAACCCGGCGCCTTCGCTCACTTCAGTTCCGCAAAGAGGACAATTTGGCATAGCTTCATTTCCTATTTATTCACAATATCTATCCACCCGAATCCACTGGCTGGGTTACTAATCAACCATAGTATACATCCTAATCCTATTATACCACTTCCGAGGTCAGTGAAGTATTAGGTTAGCTTGAGGATTCACTGGAGGATTGGTAAGTCTATTCATAGTGTAAAAATACAGCTAGATGAATCAAGGGCTTGCTAAGCCTTCGGTCGCTGGTTCAAATCCAGTGGCTGCCAGTTTCATGTCAGAGGTTTGGAATCGAAGGCTGGCATCCGGGGCAGAAGCAAGTGCCACGGTTTTGTACCGGGACCCGCTCGATAGTGCTGCCACAAACAGGGCAGGTTTCGCCTCCCTTATGAGCAACCTTAAAATCGAAATGGGCTGTGCCCAGCTCGCCTTCAGGGCGGACGTAGGTATCCACGCTGGCACCTTTGCTGCCGATGGCTGCCCGAAGAACTCTGCGGATGCTCTGATATAGAGTTTGCACTTCTTCAGACGACAGGTCGTCGGCTTTTCTCAGTGGGTGGATCCGGGCGGCAAAGAGGGATTCATCGGCATACATATTGCCGATGCCGGCGACGATATACTGGTTGAGCAGCGCAGCTTTTATTGGGATGTGGTGCCGGCTCAATCTTTGCTCCAGAATATCCGGGGTAAAGCTTTCATCCAGAGGCTCGGAGCCCAGCTTGCCGACCACATTATCGGCATCGTCTACCAGCCTGATTAATCCCAGCCGGCGCCGGTCGCTGAAAACGAGCTGGTGTCCATTAGACAGGTGAAAAACCGCCCGGGTATAGCGTCCAACCTGTTTGGGATTTAACAGCAAGCTACCGGTCATCCTGAGATGCATAATCAGCGATTTGCCGTTAAATAGGCGAAAGATGAGATACTTTCCCCGGCGCTTCAGGCTTTGTACCTTCTGCCCGATTAAACCGCGGCGGACTTCCTCAACAGAAGTACCACACACCAGTCTGGCATCTAAGATGGTAACTTGTGTAAAGCCTTGCCCCACAACCCGGGGCGAAAGCTCGTTTTTAATCGTTTCTACCTCAGGCAGTTCAGGCATTTCATTCCATCTCGCCCCAGTTCTTGCCCAGCTTGATATCTATCTTCACGGGAACGCTAAGCTCGACAGCCCGCGGCATAAGTTCAGCAACCAGTGACTTCATTTCCTCTACTTCTGCCTCAGGCACCTCGAAGAGCAATTCATCGTGTATCTGTAACAGCATCTTGCTCTTAAGATTCCGACTCTCCATCTCCCGGTGTAGATTTATCATGGCAACTTTGATGATATCGGCAGAGCTTCCCTGCACCGGGGCATTAATAGCCATGCGCTCCGCAGCCTCCCTTACCATTCGGTTGGAAGAATTAATTTCGGGTAGGAACCGCCGCCTCCCCAAAATTGTTTGCACATAGCCCAGCTTCCGGGCTTGCTCTTTGGTTGCCTCGAGATACTCCTTCACCCTGGGATATTTCTCGAAATACAGGGCAATGAATTGAGCGGCCTCCTCCCGGCTGAGGTTGGTGGCTTGCTCCAGGCCATAATCGCTCATGCCATAAACAACCCCGAAATTGACTGTTTTGGCATTTCGGCGCATCTCGGATGTCACTTCACCCGCCGGGATGCCGAAGATTTTAGAGGCAGTCGTGGCATGGATATCCTCGTCGTGGGCAAAGGCGGCAACGAGATCAGGGTCTTGAGAGAG
>Ga0307438_1001720_pt1 | contig 13505 bp, 12 predicted proteins | sample SalMarWE160110MG_FD_202144 | JGI IMG/M metagenome (GOLD analysis project Ga0307438, IMG submission 202144) | Salt marsh sediment microbial communities from the Plum Island Ecosystem LTER, Massachusetts, United States - WE1603-110 | ecosystem: Environmental > Aquatic > Marine > Intertidal zone >... | reverse complement strand
CACTTGGTTCTTTATAACCAAGAAGACGCAATTTCCCAGCAATAGCCGGACCTACATTTGGTATAGATTCTAATTTATTACGAGATATACGTTTTTCAGGCATTTTTTTCTAAATTTATGTAGTAATCCAAATGTTCTTTAATCTTTTCCCATGGATCAAACTCAAGTCCGAAATCTAATCTCATATCAGACACATCCCACATTAAAGGGTCATCACTCCAGCCTTTGTCTTCCAATAATATCTGACTTTTTGAATCGCATTTCTTTATTGCTTCTTCTGCTATCTCATACCAGGATGTGAAATTTTTGGAGAGTCCAAAGTATGTTTTTCTATTTACATTACTGTGTAAAACTTTAATGTACAGTTTAGCCAGATCTCCGGCCCAGATGAATTGAGTTCCGTCATTTTTAGTAAGGGGTATCGGTTTATTTTTAAAAGCCTTCTTTACGATATTCTGAAAACGGGTATCACTCTGAGAATGGGCACCTTCAGCAACTGGATTTCCAAACGTGTAACCCGGACGAATGATATTGATTCGCATGGGTGAAAGATGAGATTGTGCCATTAAAAAGTTTTCACTTGCCGCTTTAGTGGCGCCATAAAATGTAGCTGGATGTTGTTTGGTTTTTGTATCTACGATTTTTATCTGTTCTTCTAACTCATCCGCGCCTCCCGAATATAAGCTGTCATTGGCCGAGGTCGACGATGTATAGATGAAATGTGTTACGTTTTCCCTGACGGCTATATTGGACATAAATACTGTTGGTAAGGTGTCGTCCTTTAGAACTTCCCATCCTGTTTTTTGTTCTGAATAGTTTACTGCGATATGAATGCATGCATCCTTGCCTTTGATTAATTTTTCAAGCAATTCAGTATCTGAAAGATTACCTTTTACAAGCTCAAGCTGTTTTATTTTTTGAAAATCAGGAATTTTATTCGGATTACGTGCTAAAATAGTTACTTTGTGGTTATGTTTTACAAGTTCTAAGGTAACATATGACCCGATAAAACCTGTTCCGCCAGTTAAAAGAATATTCATTTTCTCAAAATTTGTAGACCTTTATCCAAGTAGTTTCTCTCCAATTATTCCAACGAGAAATCCCATTGATGCGCCTATTGGTGGAATCCAGCTGTTTTTAATTTTTGATAAGGGGGCGATGTCTTGAAACATTAAAAAAACTATACCTCCGCCGGAAAAAGCCATAAGACCTGCAATAATGCCGGGTTTATCTCTTAAGAGGTAATAACCCATAAGAGCTGCGATTATTCCTGTAAAACTTAATAAAAATAATATTGTAAGGGATATTCTTGAAGAATGATTGTAGTGTTTTAATTCTATGTATGCGTTAAAAGATTCAGGTAAATTCTGCATTCCTATATAAACAGCAAGCAATAATCCAAGGCGAATATTATGCGCAAAAACTCCACCCAGAGCTATGGCTTCGGGAACAAAATCCATCAACATTGCCATCATCTGCGCGAAAGAACCTTCTTTTTGATGAATTTTGTTGTCGAGAAAGCAGAAAAAAAGCACTCCTCCCACGACGGATAAAATTAACGGGAATATGGATAATTGTTCTATTCCTTTGGGTATTAGAACAAAAGCAACGGCAGCTATTAATATTCCTCCGCCAAAAGCTATTGCGAAATGAGTTATGAATTTGTGTGCCGAATAGCCTTTGAATTTTTCAAATATTCTTGATAATATTCCACCCAGAAATACGGTCATTCCTGCAAAGAAAGAATATAGTATTATTTCTAAAATTGTTTTCATTTTATTACTTTAAAAATAATCTGCTTTAACTGTTGTCAATAGTGTATTCCTCTTTTTCTGGAAACATGAACTTGTTCTGGCAAGGGTTTTTTTATTCATGAGTTTAAGCAAATGTTAAATTATAACCTTCTCTATATATTGCTACCGATAATGTTTAGCGCCTGTCATAAATCAATGTAATCTCTCGTTTGTTCCAGAATGAATTGGAGGAATGTTCGATCGATAGAAATTCACCGTATTCTATTAAACTCCAGATTTCATTTGTAAGCATTTCAGATTCTTTTCCACCCATATTTAGTAACACTTTCGATTCAAATTCCAAATTTTCGTTGTCCTTGGACCAGTTTACTTTAGTTATTCGTGGAGAATTCCAGAATTTCGATTCGTATTCTTTGCCGTCGAGGGTTAATTTCTCCTCTGTAATTTCATCGTCAGCATATTCTAAAATTCGAGTTCTTTTGATAGTAATATAATTTCCTTGTTGAGTTATATTCAATTTATAGGGTATGGCACTTGCTCCAAAGTCATCTAAAATGCCTTTTTCTTCATTGAAAATCCATTCTCCCGAAAAATCAGGCGATTCTTTTTCTCTTGGGATTAATTTATCTAATCCGCACGTTGCTCTGAAAGGAGTAACAGCTTCCACATAAGTAGAGTCTTCCAGACTCATTATCCGGGGATTATTGACCAGTATTTTGTATTGTTTTTTTAAGGTATTTCGTACCATTCCTGCCCAGATAACATAAAAACACCATTTTGGTTGTTTTTTAAGTATTTCAAGTGTTGGAGGATTGCCCACTTCTGAAAGGACAAGCGGTTTTCCTTTTGATAAAACTACCAAGCTATCATAGTAGGACTGATTAAAATCACTTCCATAAACATCGAGAGCAAGAACATCGAGATATTCGATGCCGGGATAGAAGTTAGAAAACTCCATTCCGTGTCTACTGGGTCTATCAACGCTCCAGACCCAGATTAGATTATTGAGTTTATGATGATTCACAAATCTATCGAACAGCTGAAGATATAGCACTTTCGTGCTGTATTCGCCGCGGCGCCCTCCCCACCAGAACCAGTTACCATTCATTTCATGATACGGTCGCCACAGTATGGGTACATGTGCGTCCTGAAGTTTTTTAAAATAGAAAGCAATAGTGTCAACCTGTGCACACCAGCGCTTATATAGTTTCGTTCCCGGTGTTAGAACGTCTTTAAACTGCTCGTCCAATAGTTGCCCCTGGATACTTGCCAGAGATTCCGGTTTGGCATCCGGTAGCTCTCGAAACGTAACAGGTTCGTCTGCAGTTGGCGGCACTGCGTGCCAACATATAGTAATAATTAAACCCAGTTTGTGCTGTTTTATACATTCTTCGACGATATCCGGTCTTGCCAGATAAGAATCTTTATCTCCATCCTTTGCAAAGCCCCAATCTGTACTAAAAACTGCCGGCGTTTTGCCGATATATTTAGCTGCAAAACGGGTGTTTCTATCCCTTATGTTTGGATAGTTATGCTGTCCGGTTAGTGTGTATTTTCCTGATATGCTGTATAAAAGTTCCAGAAGCGCTTTGGCTTCCTTTGAGGCATTTGGAGTTACCGGTTTTACGGGTTTGTTGGTCTTGAGAGACGTAGTATTGCACATTGATAATAGAAGTATAAAAAATAATAAAAAGTGTTTTGAACTAAATTTCAAGTTTTTGACACTTTGATAGAGTGCTTCCTTCATGGTATCAAAATTAATATAATATTTTTTTATGTCAAGCCACTTTAAATGCAGGATTTGGGATTTAGGATATAGGATTTAGCAAAACATAAATGAATTTTTTTATTCGTGTTATTTGTGCTATTTGTTGTTTCTAATTTTGAGGTGTTGAGGTTGGTTTTTAAATAAACAAAACAAATGGGTTGTGTGGTGGGGTCTTTGTGTCCTTTGTGATTAAATAAAGGGGGGAGGTTAGGGATGTTGACATTTAAGGGGAAAACTCATATCATGTATAATAAATGAAAGTCCGGAAAAGATTATTAGACCGATTTTTATTCGAGATTTCCCCGGTTTTGGGGTATCTTGGTCACATTTTAATATTTTTTGCCCTTCTTTTTTTACTCCCGTTGATTGTAGATTATATATATTTAAGGGAGATTGTAAATTTAAAGCCTTTTTTGATTCCGGCTTTAATATCTTTCTTTTTGGGTCTTTTGCTTAAAGGGAAAAAGCCTCTTATGAAGATTAATCACAAGCAGGGGATGATTATTGCTGCACTGTCCTGGATTATTGTTTCTTTGATCGGCTCTTTTCCTTATATGATCGGACTACATGTGAGTTTTATTGATTCGTTTTTCGAAACTGTTTCGGGTTTTACAACTACAGGAATAACTTTGCTTTCAGGACTTGATAACCAAATCCGTTCTATACTTTTTTATAGGGCTTTAACACAGTGGTTAGGAGGTCTTGGTATTCTTAGCTTTGCTTTATTGATTATTTATGAAGGGGGTATTGCTCCTCAGCTTTTTGCCGGAGAAAGTCATAAGATTAGAACCAAAAGGATAGCACCGGGATTATTTAATACAATAAGGATTTTATGGATTATATATGGGTGCTTAACTTTAATTCTTATTTTTCTTTTGAAAATAGAAGGTGTAAATCTTTTCGACGCGGTTACCCATTCTTTTACAACTCTTTCAACCGGAGGCTTTTCGACGCATGATATGAGCATAGGATACTATGCTGCTGTGAATTATCCTCTATCAAACATTATTGAATGGACTGTGATTTTGTTTATGTTATTCGGAGGGATAAATTTCCTAGTTCATTACAGGATTTTCCAGGGAGATATTAAAGCTTTATGGGATTCATATGAGATGAAATTATTCTTATTTTTTATATGCTCGGCTTCAGGTATTATTATTTTGAAACAGTTTATGTGCAGCAGAATTTTTTCTCCTGATTTAGTTAGAAGTTCGATTTTTCAGGTTGTCGCGATTATGACTACTACAGGTTACTCAACTCAGGATATCGGTGCTCCCATTTATGGAGGAGCAGCCAGGCAAATTTTTCTTTTTTTGATGATAATCGGTGGGTGTGTAGGTTCTACTTCCGGCGGATTAAAGGTTTTGCGGATAGGAATTTTATTTAAACTTATTAAATTTAAAATTCTATCGATTGTTTATCCTACCAATACTGTGGGTTTTGTTATGGTGGATGGGAATAAAGTGGATTTTGATGAGGTGAGGAGAGTTACATCTTTGTTTGCAGCATGGATGTTTTTGCTTGCGGTAGGTGGACTGGTTACGGCGGTTTTTAGTAATCTTGGGGCTCTGGAGTCTTTTTCCGGGATGGCCTCTGCTCTTGGTAATGTTGGCCCCTGCTATATTTCGGCAAGTGAGATGACAAAACTTTCTCCTATTGTAAAGTTTACTTATATAATAGGTATGCTTGCGGGAAGATTGGAAATTTTACCGATTCTTATGTTATTTTACAAAAACACATGGAAATAGGAGGTGATAAGTGTATGTAATTATTGGCGGCGGCGGTCTTCTTGGTAGAAATGTTGCCAGAAAATTAGGTGCTTCGAAGCACGATGTCGTAGTTATAGAAGAAAGCCCGGAAGTTTGCGAATATATTTACGAGAGGTTGGGGGTAATTGCAATTAAGGGGAGCGCGACTGAAATTAGTACTCTAAAAGAAGCGGGCATCGAAAAGGCGGATGTAGTTGTTGCATCTATGAGGTCGGATGCCGATAATCTTTCTCTTACGGTTATAGCAAATAGCTTTGGAGTTCCGAGAATATACGCGAGGATGAGAGATCCTTCTTATAAACCTGTTTACGAGAGGGCAGGTGCTACAGATGCTATAGATGTTGTTGAAATTAGTGCCGCCCCTCTGGTTTTTGAAATAGAAGAACCTGAGGCTTCAATAGTTTATACTTTCAGGGGAGGCAGCGGCGCTATTGCTATTATTAAAATACCTGAAAAATCAAATGTTGTAGAAAAAACCATTGCTCAGATAGCTTCTGATGATAGATTTCCCTCAGATTGTCTTATTAACGGTATTTTTAGAAAAGAGAAAGATGAATTCTGTGTACCGAGAGGCAATCGCAAGATATATGGAGGAGATGAAGTATTTATAACAGCACCCCTCGAATCAATAAAAAAGGCTGCAAAGTTTATGGGGGTGAAAAAGAAAATAAAAATTTAGTGATTATATTTTTCGACTAATTTTTCAAGCTCTTTTTTTAATTCTTTCTTAAAGGGTTCTATTTCTCTTTCGACTGTAAATCCAGATGCTGTTCTATGCCCGCCACCTCCGTATTTTGCTGCAAGTTCCTGAACGGGTATATTGTTCTTTGAACGCAGAGATACTTTTAATATTCCGTCCTCTCTCTCTTTTATTATGGCAGCGGTTTCTATTCCTTTTATTGAAAGTCCATAATCAATAAATTCTTCAGTGTCTTCTTCTTTTGCACCATGTTTTTCGAGCATTTCTTTTGTGACGTACATTATACTAATTTTGTCATATAAACTCATTGTTCGGAGGACATCACCTAAAAGCTTTATTCTTGCTTCTGGGTCCGTAAACCATATAAACTCAGAGACCCGTGAAGCCATTACTCCATAAGCAACCAGTTCGGAAGCAACTCTTAAGGAATGAGATGTTGTGTTTGGATATCGGAAGGCTCCTGTGTCTGTTAATATTCCGATGTATAAATATGTGGCAATTTCTTTATCCATCGGGACTTCATTTTTTATAAACTGATATATAATTTCCGCTGTTGATGAATAATCGGGTTTTATGATATTTACCGTTCCGAATTTTGTATTTCCGATATGATGATCGATATTTATAGAAGGTTTTGAAAAATCGATATTTTCTTTTATTTTTCCTATACGGTTTGCTTCTGCACAGTCAACAAAAATAGTTACATCTTCTTTAAAGTTTTTCTTTTCTGTTTGAATCAAAGAAGCTTTTGGAAATTTTGAATACCTCTCGGGAGGCGGATCTTGATTGTAAATATGAACGTTTTTCTTTAATTTCATTAATGCCATAGCAAGTGCGATTTCAGAACCAAGAGCGTCGCCATCCGGGTTCTTATGGGATACGATCAGGAAATTTTTGTTTTTATTTATTAATTCTAAAGCTTTTTGCCAACTCTTTTTCACTTGATATCCTCTTTTTCTTCGTTTAAAAGTTCTTCAATTCTTTGTGCTTTTTCTGTTATGGGTCTAAATTTAAAAGTAAGTATAGGTGTGTTTTTCATCTTAATACGTCTGGAAAGTTCATGCTGAATAAATCCGCTCGCGTGGTTAAGGACTTCACTGTTTGATTTGCCAGATTTCTCTCCGCCATGTACTGTAAAGTAAACGTTTGCGTGTTTTAGATCTGGACTGCTGTCTACGGATGTTATAGTAACGAGACCAAGTCTCGGATCCTTAACCTCTTTTTCTATAATTTCAGGGATTGCTTTCATTATGTATGAATTTACCCTTTTATGTCTCAAAGTCATTGTTTATTTTTATACTCCAATCTAAAATGTTAATGTCTCTAAAGTCCTTAATCTGTTCTACAATCTTGTTAAAAGAAGACTGCAAGAATTTAGAATCGTTTGATACAGCTACAATACCTATGAGTGCGCGTTGCCATTTATCCAAAAAATCAATTTCGCTTATTCCCACATTAAATTTAGACCGGATTTTAACCTTAATACTATTAATAATTCTTCTTTTAGATTTCAGGGAATTTAATCCGGGAAGGAAAATTTCAACTTTGCCTATACCGACGAACATTTCCTTTTAAAGTTTTGTCTCCTTCTCGATTACTTTATAGCTTTCTATAATGTCTCCCTCTTTGAAAGAGTCAAAATCCTGGAGCCTTATTCCGCATTCGTATCCCCCTTCCACAGATTTTACGTCTTTCTCAAATCTTTTAAGAGTTGCAATTTTGGTTTTAGTTAATTCTCTCTTATCTCTTAAAAGGTAAGCGATGTCGTTGTTATGGACTTCTCCAGAAAGTACAAAACATCCGGCTACTTTACCGATATTGGAACCTTCGAATATTTTTCTAATTTCTATCTCTCCGCATTTAACTTCTTCTTTTTCTGGTTTGAGTAAACCGAGCATAGCTTTTTTAATATCTTCAGTTATTTCAAAGATAACATCGTAGGTCTTTATCTCTACTCCTCTTTTCTTTGCTTCTTCTTTTGTCTGGGGGTATGATTTAACTTTAAAACCAATAATGATTGCTTCAGAGGCGTGGGCAAGCATTACATCGTTTTCTGTTATTGGACCTATGCCTGAATGAATAACTTTAATCTGAACTTTTTCCTTCGGTAAACTTTCGATTGAATTTTTTAGAGCATCAACGGAACCGGCGTCATCGCCTTTTATTACCAATTTTAAGCTTTGTTTTTTATCTTCTTTTATTTTTTCATAAAGGTTTGAAAGACTTACTGTTGTTTTTACTTTATTTTCTATCTTAGAACTCTTTCTTCCCGCGGAGATATCTCTTGCTATTTTTTTATTTTTAACGACTTTAAATATATCACCCGTTTTAGGCAGCAAATCAAACTGTGATATTTGTATGGCTTGCGAAACCCAGGCTTTTTTTAATCTTTTATCATGTTCATCAAGAATTAATCGTACTTTCCCTGATGTCGAACCTGCGACAAAGGAGTCTCCGACTTTTATTTGTCCTTCTTTTACAACAACGGTTGCTACATTACCGATTCCTTTTCTGATGCGAGTTTCCAATATTATGCCGCTGCCCGGTCCCTCTACAGGAACTTTTAGATCCATATCTTCGGATTGCAGAATAGTAGCATCTAGCAATTCATCTATTCCTTCGCCTTTTATTGCGGAAATATTTACAGCGATTACATTTCCACCGTATTCATGAGACACTACATCTTTTTCAGCCAAATCAGCCAGTACTTTACTAGGATTGGCAGAGGGTAGATCTATTTTGTTAACAGCTACAATAATTGGTACATTAGCAGCTTTAGCGTGATTAATTGCTTCGATTGTTTGTGATTTTACTCCTTCATTAGCCGCTACTACCAGAATAACAATGTCGGTAACATTAGCACCTCTAGCCCTCATGGAGGTAAATGCTTCGTGACCTGGAGTGTCGATAAATGTTATTTTGTGGCCGTTGTAGTCTATATGATATGCCCCGATTTTCTGTGTAATTCCGCCTGATTCTTGCTTAGCTACCTGTGTTTTTCTTATATAATCCAGTAAAGTTGTTTTACCGTGATCTACATGTCCCATAATAGTTACAACAGGCGGTTTTTTTTGTATATTGTATGTATCTTTCTTTGTTTCTGGAACCTCGGTTGACTCTGCTAATTTTACTTTATATCCGAATTCTTCTGCAACCAGATTTGTAGTATCAACATCCAAATTTTGATTGATAGTAACCTGAAGACCAAGTTTCAGACACGCCTCGATAAGCTCATTTGCAGTTATATCCATTTTTTTGGATAGTTCTTTAATAGAGTTTGCTTTATTTATTTCTATTAAATTTTTTTCAACTTTTGTTGGTTCTTTTTTTTCTTCTAACTTTTTTTTCTTTTCTTCTTTTTTTGATTTTTTTGGTTTGGTTTCTTTTTTTGCTTTTTTCTTTGCAGGTGTTTTCTTTTTTTTCTTTTCGTCTACTTTTTTTGTTTTTGTAGACTTTTTTGATTTTTTACTTACTTCTTTTTTGGGTTTCTTGCCTTTAAGGTTCTTTTTTACTTTATCAGCTTCTGTTTTAGTTATCGAAGAAAGAGCGGATTTTGCTTTGATGTCTTCTTCTTTTAAAAAATCAAGAAGTTCGTTGTTTGAAATATTCAATTCTTTCGCAAGCTCATATATTCTTATCTTTTGCTCTTTCTTTTTCGGCATATCACTCCTTATTTATTTGTTGATGTATAGACTTGTGGATTGCTTCTAATTTCTTTTTTCCTATTCCTTTGATTTGACTTAGTTCTTCATCGCTTTTGGATAATATGTCCTGAGCGTTTTGCAAGCCGTTTTTCTTAAGAATTTTTTTAATATGATCGGTTAAGTCCAAATTATCTATAGTAATCTTACTTCTTTCCGCATCTTCTTTTTCTTTTCTGTATTCGCTTTTTACTTTTATTTCAATTTTGACATGTGTGAGGTCTGAAGCCAGAGAGACATTTTCTCCTAATTTTCCGATAGCTCCGGTTAGCTCATCATCTGGCACTATACACAATACTTTATCATCATCTATTTTTTTAGATTCTACAACTTTTACCGGTGAGAGAGCTTTTTCAGCGTATTTTGCTTTATCTTTCTTCCAATGTACAACATCTACTCGTTCACCGGAGAGTTCCCTCACAATCGATTTTATTCTACTCCCTTTGTGTCCTACACATGAACCTACCGCATCAACTTTTTCGTTTTGGGAGTAAACGGAGACTTTCGCACGAATTCCAGGCTTTCTTGCTATGTCTTTTATTTCAACTTTTGAATGAAGGACTTCCGGTATCTCAAATTCAAGTAGTCGAGCTACAAATTCCGATTGAATTCTGGATAAATATACGATTGGGCCTTTTATTCTTATTCTTTCTTCGTCTCCTTCTTCTGGGTTTGTAGTTATATTTTTTATAAGAGCTTTTATTTGTGAACCTCTTCTTAGTCGTTCACTTGGTATTTGTTCCTCTCTGGGGAGAAAGGCTTCAATATCTCCAATCTTAATATACGCTCCAGTCGAGTAAATTCGCGAAACAGTTCCAGAGACCAATTCTCCTTTTCTGTTTTTGTATTTTTCGTAAAGCATCTCTTTTTCATTTGTTTTTATACGCTGAATTAAAGTGTTTTTTACGATATTTATTGCATTTCTTCCAAATTCATCGACCGGTATTTCTTCTTTAAAGACTGAGCCTACTTCTATTGTAGGTTTTATTTTCCTGGCTTCCTTAAGAGAAATTTCGGTATCAGGATCTATAACATTTTTTTTAACTGTTTTTTTAAGATAAAGTTTTATATTTCCTGAAGCCTGAGATATTTCGCAACCGAGATTTTCAGCTCGCCCGTATTTTTTTCTGGCTGCAGTAATTAAACTTTCCTTAAGAGTTTCGAGTACAAACTCTTTCCCTAAATCTCTTTCCGCCGCCAGTTCTGTTAACATTGCCACAATACCCTTATTTATCATCTTACCACCTTTTTCCCTATTCCGGGAGATGAAACCTCAATTCTGTAAGTTCCCGAGAAAAAGTCACAAACTTCGAGATGCACTGATACTTTTTCTGAAATGTCTGCGCAATCATCGATTGTGATCCCCCCGGGTTTGTCTACGAAGATTCTCAGTAACTTGGTTCCATTATTGGTATCAGTATCCAATTCCTGAAGAGAAAAATCTTCTTTCATGCTAGAAAGCACTGAATTTATTTTTTCTTGTAATTTTCTTTTATCTATCTCCATATAAAATTTTTCCCTTTTATCTTTCTTTATAAAAAAAAGATGAATATATCCATCTTCTTGGCATACTCTACTTTATATCATGCCATTTATTTCTCATTATCATGTAATCAGTTAAGGGTTTTATGGTAGTAATTTATACAAATCTTTACATAACGCAACCCCATATAATTGAAGATTGAATATTGTAAATTGGAAGTTTTAAATTCATTTCGATTATCCTTATCGCATAACCAGATTCATAGAATTCATGTTTGTATTTTTTGCATTTTAAGGGTTTTGCCTCGCTGTGATCTTTGTGGTTGACAAAAAAGTTAGGAGTTGGGTGATGAATATCAGTGCATATCTGCGTCCAATTATTGGGTGTGGTGGTGTAATTCTAACTTCGCACCTTCTAGCTTCTAAATTCTTTCGTGTGCTTGACAAAAGTTTTGTGAAGAGTATTATTGAATCACTATGTTTGAGCAAATTTTAAAAGATTTAGAAGGAATAAAAACACCCTACTATATTTATGATAGCAGGCTAATAGATGAAAAGGTTAATATTCTCAAGGAAAGTTTTTCTGGCTTTGCGGAACTTTTTTTCGCAGTTAAAGCAAATTCTTCTATTTCCATTTTGAAAGTCTTAAAAGAACATGATATTGGAGCAGAGGTAGTGTCACCAGGAGAGATTTTTATGGCTTTGAAGGCTGGAATTGTTCCTGAGAAAATCCTCTATGATAGTCTTGCCAGAAAGGAAGAAGAAATAAATTATGCTATTGATAAGGGTATAAAGTTTTTCAACTTTGAATCTTTTGATCAGGCTGTTCTCCTTGATAATTGTGCAAAGGATTCAAAGTTAAAAATTAATGCGTTTGTAAGAATAAATCCAGGAATATTTCCTAAGACACATTCACATCTTTCTACGGGTTCTTCCTGGAGTAAATTTGGCATTCCAGTTGAGGATTTGGATAAGGTATATGACATTGCAAAGGATTTTAAATCAATTGAACTTGTTGGAGTGCATTATCATATCGGTTCGCAGTTGCTTACGCCCGAGCCTTATTTTGAAGCTCTAAAAAAGATAGAAAGTGCAGTGGAATTTTTTGAAGAAAAAGGTTTAAAAATAAAATATATAAACCTTGGTGGCGGTTTTGGAATTTCTTATAAAGAAGAAGAGAAAGGATTCGACCCCGGCACTCTTAGCGGAACTTACAGAGAAATTTCCAATAAATACGGAGTACGTATATTCCTTGAACTGGGTAGATTTTTAGTTGCGGAATCAGGCTTTATTATTACCAGAGTGATCGATGTAAAGGACAGGGAAGGAGTCCCTCTTTACGTGGTTGATTCAGGTATGAATGATAATCCTCGTCCTGCTATTTATGATGCGTACCATCATATAGAACCTCTTTTTGAAAAGAACGGGAAGAGACGGAAATCCAGAGTTGTTGGTCCCATATGCGAGAATTCGGATGAGTTCGGGACTTACGAACTTCCGGAACTTAAAATCGGAGATCCTCTTATTATATACGGTTGTGGTGCTTATACTAGAACAATGGCTTCTAATTATAACGGCAGGCTTTTACCCTCGGAATATTTGTACGACGGAAAGGAACTAAGGCAAATCAGGGAAAAACAGAAATTGGAAGGATTAATAGCGAACGAGAAATTGTAAAGCCCCAAAACTCCGTTCCCTCCAGCTATTTGCTCTTAGCCATTTGCTTTTTGCTCACCACACGCATCCCCAAAATGCAACAACAGAATTTTTTATTTATTTTTTTGGCTAACAGCCAAAGGCCAATAGCTGAGAGCTTAATTTAAAAAGAAGTTCTTGACAAAGCGTGTAATATGTTTATATCATATATATTAGGAAGAAAGAATGAGAAAGACTAAAATAATTGCCACTATTGGACCTTCGTCTGAAGACAAAAAAGTGATTAAAGATATGGTGAAAAGCGGACTTAATATTGCCCGGCTTAATTTTTCCCACCGAACACAGGAGCAGGCAAGAAAGACTTATAAAAACTTGAGGAAGGTAGCGCCTCATATAGGAATAATGATGGACACTCAGGGTCCGGAAGTTAGACTTGGCAGGATAAAGGAAGGCACTGAGCTATTAAGAGGAAAAGAAGTTGAACTTGTTAAAAATGATATTCTGGGAGATGAAGGGAGATTGCCTGTCGATTATCCCGGATTATTCGGTTATTTAAAAAAGAACGATACCATCCTTATCTCGGATGGTAGTCTGGAACTTAGAGTAGAAAAAATCACTGATTCTTCTGTTAGATGTAAGGTTGTTTACGGAGGCAAAGTATCTTCTAAAAAATCC
>Ga0307438_1001715_pt1 | contig 13519 bp, 8 predicted proteins | sample SalMarWE160110MG_FD_202144 | JGI IMG/M metagenome (GOLD analysis project Ga0307438, IMG submission 202144) | Salt marsh sediment microbial communities from the Plum Island Ecosystem LTER, Massachusetts, United States - WE1603-110 | ecosystem: Environmental > Aquatic > Marine > Intertidal zone >... | reverse complement strand
TCTCGATGGTTAGCGGTGAAGTTACTGGAGCAGGATAGTGACATAACTGAGAAAATAAAGAACAAAGAAATTCTCGATGCTGTCACAGCAAGTACCGAGCATCTCAGAGGTATTTTCGGCGATGAGCCGGAAATTATAATGGCCGACAGACGCTACGGCTTTATATCGGGCGCGTGCCAGGAAACCATTAAAACTACCGTGGAGTCCCGTCACAGCACCAGTGACATGATAGATACCGTAGTAACCAATCGTATGTTGGGGCTGCCGATTTTTTTAGCATTAATGTATCTGGTTTTTTTACTGACGTTCAAGGTGGGCAAATACCCGATGGAAGGGCTTGAACTTTTTTTCGGCTGGGCCGGTAGGTCGATAGCCGGTTTTTGGCCAATTGACAGCGAGAGCTGGCTAAGGTCTCTTTTAGTAGACGGCGTTATAGCCGGAGTAGGGGGGGTGATTGTATTTCTGCCTAATATTCTGCTGTTGTTTTTTGTTATAGCACTTCTTGAGGATTCCGGCTATATGGCCCGAGCGGCCTTTGTTATGGATCGACTAATGCACAAAATCGGTCTGCATGGCAAGAGCTTTATACCCATGCTTATCGGTTTCGGATGCTCTGTGCCGGCCATTATAGCTACACGAATACTCGAAAACCGACGCAACAGGCTCACGACGATAATGGTGATTCCACTGATGAGCTGCGGCGCACGGCTGACGATTTATATGTTGATAATACCAGCTTTCTTCCCAGAAGTGTGGCGTGGGCCCATGCTTTGGCTTATCTATCTGATAGGCATTGTCCTGGCGATTATCTGCATTAAGGTTTTGCGTCTTACAGTTTTCAAGGGTGAAACAATACCATTTGTTATGGAACTTCCTCCATATCGTATGCCCACCTTCAAATCTCTGTGTATCCATACATGGCAGCGAGGCTGGATGTATCTGCGAAAGGCAGGCACAATAATCCTTGCTATATCGATTTTGCTTTGGGTGGCGAGCAGTTTACCTAAACCTGATTCGAAATCCCTGAAAGGATTGAATAGCGATCAGGCTCGGCAGGTCAGCCTCAAATATTCATTAGTTGGACGTTTGGGACAGGCGATCGAGCCGGCCTTGAGACCGCTTGGCTTCGACTGGAAAATTGGAACAGCTCTTATCGGTGCAACCGCAGCCAAAGAAGTGTTCGTGTCACAATTGGCTATAGTATATGCGGTCGGCGGCGAAGATGCAGGAGAGATGACTTTGCGGGATAAGCTCCAGGCGAACTATACACCGCTGACGGGTTTTTGTATTATATTGTTTTGCCTGATTTATGCGCCGTGTGTGGTGACGGTCGTAATGACGAAGCAAGAGACAGGTTCGTGGCGCTGGGCGTTATTCCAATTCTTTGGCCTAACTGTTTTAGCTTATGTGATAACTCTTATCGTTTATCAAATTGGCAGCTTATTTATAGGTTAATGTTAATGGAAACTCGATTAAATAAATTGTTTGACGTACCCAAATGAAAAGTAAATTATTTAGACTAAAGGTTAGGCTTCCAAAGTTAATAAACTTCATCTAACTACTTAGTTTCGAATAGGTGAAATGATACCGAACCAATGCACATTTTTTTTGAAAGAACAATCTTAGCTCTAATCTTATCTATGGGGAGAAATCGATGATGCGAGTTCGGATAAGGGGATTTACGATTGTTGAATTGCTGGTGGTCATAAGCATTATTAGTATGCTTTTGGCAATTTTAATTCCGAGTCTCATTTCTGCCAGGGAACGAGGGCGAAGCATTATATGCACTGCAAATCTTAGAAGCATTGGATTTGCTCTGGAGATGTATGCGGATGAGAACAACAGTTGGCTTCCTCCGGCCGAGCCACGGGACAAGGACGATGTGGCCAGTCAGGATAATTGGTATCTGAATCCTGAGTTGATGGCCTGTATGAATATTACCCCACGGCTGGATGCTAATGGTCTTATAGTCGGTCCATCAGCGGAAGGTACAATTTTGATTTGTCCAAGCCATTTGAGGCCAAGGTTCACACGCGATGTGCCTCCTGATTTACCAGCGATGCAGAGGCCTTATGCGCTCAGTTATATGATGAATGGCACCTGGCGCCTGTCAAATCGTGGGGGCAGCACCGGAGGTTACCGTCGCATATTTGATTTCCGCAGACCATGTAAGACACTTGCCCTCTGTGACGGCAATGGATACGAAAGGGCACGCGGGGTAGTATTTTATGAAGCCTGTCCGATACACAACTTTGAGTATCGGCACCGCCACAAAATCAACGTTCTTTACCTTGATAAGCATGTGGACTCATTAAAAAAGGATGATGTCCCTATGGGTCGCAAAAGCCGTTACGAACATTTCTGGAGTGAGAAAAAGAAGTAAAAGTCGAATTCTTTAATTTGTTTATGTGGAAGGAGAGAGCGATGTGTCGAGTAATTGGTAGTGTTGTTCTGATAACTGTTTTTGGAATTCTCTTAGAACCTGCTGAGGCCAGATATATTAGAGGTCGAAATTGGGCTGATAGTGTTGAACATTACACAGAGCGAATCAAAAACTACGGTCTTGGTGGCTGCAGCGGCGGGGTTCTAATGGAGCCGAATACCACGTGGTGGGTGCTGGGACCAAATGATTGTGACGTAGACGGTGATATGGATGCTTTTACTGGGGATGTTAATGGCGAGTTGACAATTGATAATGATTACGTTGCAGGATGGCGGGGTGGCGGTGCAGTAAACAAGAACCAAGAGATTATCCTAAAGTTTGAGTATGGTCTAAAAGATGTCCCTGAGGCGAACGATCTTGTGATAAGATTGTATTGCGGTGGGAAAGCTCGGTGTTCGGTATGGGCAAGCGCAGACAGTAACGATGTCAATGACTTTGTAAAAATTGGAGAGGTAGTCGGACATTATGATGAAACACTTGGAACGCCTGGCAAATTGTATGACGCTTACTTTGACTTCAGCGGTGTATTCTTAAGCGATGTGCATTACGTGAGAGCTTATCGGGAAGCTATTGGTTCAGATACTGGATTGTTCTTTGACTCCTTTGCCTCTGCAACAGTGTTGGAGCCAAACTGCTGTGAGGAGGTGGCATTGTTCGGCTGGTGTATCGACTCGGACATCAATTCAGATTGCTACGTTAACTTTTTGGATTATGCAGTTCTCTCCAGCCAGTGGCACAAATGCAATGATCCACACAACCCAGATTGTTGCCATATTGGTTTTCCAGATCCCAATCAACCTCCTTCTTCTTGCTACGGTGTGTGGCAATCAGGTTACGGGATGGAGGCGGATTTGAATCACGATTGCTATGTTGACCTTCTCGATCTGGCCGTCTTTGCCGATGAATGGCTGAAGTGTAATGACCCACGAGAGGATTGTTATCACTTCAATTGGTAGTTGCTAAAACCAGGCTCAGTAACGTCTGGTGGTTTTCGGTTTTTATCGTGAGTTAAATGATCGAGATCGATGGGTACTCTGCTCCCCACAGAAAAAAAGGAGAAATTAGATGCACAATCAAGTGTGGTTAGAATATATAACCGAAAGGAAAGGCAATGAGCAACAAAGCGAAACAAGGCTTTAATTGGCGGGGATTCGTATCGGTGAGCACTGGATTGTCATTTCTCGCAATGACTTTTAGCGGAATAGTGCTTTTCATTACCCCGCCCGGACGCGTAGCACACTGGACGGGATGGAGGATGCTTGGACTAACGAAGAATCAGTGGGGTGGTCTGCATATATGGTTTAGCGCTGTGTTTTTGATTGTGGCAGCCTTTCATATCTACCTGAACTGGCGGCCTCTATCCAGCTACTTTAAAGACAGGATCCGTAATGCCTTTACCTTGAGATGGGAATGGGTATTATCAGCGATCATCTGCACCATAGTTTTTGTAGGAACATTAGCCGATGTCACACCATTTTCCTCTCTTCTGGCTTGGAACGAAGTCATAAAGCAAAGTTGGGAGGTGTCCGGACAACGAGCTCCTGTGCCACATGCTGAGTTGATGACCCTTGCTGAGGTAGCCGATAAGGTCAAAGGCATTGAAATTGAGGCCATGGTAACCAACCTTCGATCTAATGGGATCGAGGTTGAGTCGCCTAATTTGATTTTGGGTAAGTTGGCCCAGGCAAATAATTTGACCCCGAATCAACTGTATGCTATCGCGGTTGGCCGGGACCAACTCGCAGAAGACCGTAGCGGTGGTCGGACTTACAGTGGCAAGGGCTATCGTGGGGGTTACGGGGTAGGCCAGCTAACATTGCGGCAGTACTGTAGCAAGGCGGGGCTGGATATTAACACAGCGACTAAGAAACTTCGAAATAGAGGCATAGAAGCTGGGCCGGACGTGCTGTTGCGCGATATCGCACATGCTGAAGGCCTGCATGCGTCTGATATCCGGGATATATTAGAAGAAGAATAGCGAGAACTTGATCCATAGCAGAGATTACCGAGTCTTAGACAGACAGCACCTCACTTGCACGAGGGGCGCTATACTACAGTCAAAGAGCTGATCATCAAAGGTAGGCATTGCGGGCAAGAAAATGATGTTGAACTTAAAGAGCAGCAGAAATAAGACACCACGGTGTACAATCAAGGACTGAAAAAATTCTTATCGGCAGCATAATATTTTAAAAAAATGGGGTTTTGGCGGAAAATTCGGGTGCGATTTTATAGCGAATCGTTGTTATTAGGCCAATAACGCTGGTTTTGGGGGGTTCAATTGGACATTTGGTGAGGTGGGAATTTCGCCAAAAAACGATATAAGTGCTTAAGAGATAAGAGCATAAGTGCAAAAGCGGGAAATTGCAAAAATGAGTACTTTTTTGCGCTTTTTGAGCAGAAATGAGCGCATTTTGAGCAAAAATTATCAACTTTTTAGCACTTTTTAGTCAATTTTGACCACCCTTCAATTTCAGCCCAAAAATAAGGGTCGAAAAGTCAAGAGGAAAAATAAAAAATTAACCACGGATTTCGCGGATTCATCCCGTTAGAAAACCAAAGGAAACATTTCTAACGGGATTAGCACGGATTTTGTGTTTGTTTAGGCGTTGCGGAGGGTAAGTTCATCCCAATTTAACCACCCATCGAAAACAAACCAAAAATTTGGTGATTAATGATTGGTAACTGGGATGCGACTTTTGGTTTTGGTATGCTTATGTAGTCACCGAAAACAGCTTGATTTTCTTTATCCTGGGTGTTAAGTTTGGGTCATTAAGAGGTAAAACCAGTTAAAGATTTATCTCTAAACGGGGTCAGCCTTATGCAGACTCGTCTGCCGAGGCAGAGATAATTTAGGAAATTGCGGAATGTGCTTCGTAGCTTCTTATATGTCGCATTTAAGAATAACGATCCGTTAACAAACAATGCTGAACTGCAGGTTGAAGCGGAAAAGATAGAGTTCAAAATTATATGAAACTTCAATTTGACAACAATTAGGATTTTCAATTTGACACAATTCAGGCAGCCATTGATTAAGCCGACTTCTTTTTTGGCTTGATTTTCATCTTCACATGAATAATATATATTTGTACTTAAAAAGACTCAAGGAGTATTGTCGGGGATGGAAACCGCTATAATTGAATTAACTGCCTCAGCAATCAAAGAGCATCGTCTCGACATACGTGCTTGTGGAAAAGAATTTTTCCCAATCGATGCAATAGGCGGAAGTTCAAAGAAAACCCGGATCGGCAATCCGGTCACATTAATCCCCAAGGGTCTTTCCCGCTCAGTGAAAACAGACATTCCAACAGACAAACGCTCTGGTCGTATACGATGGATATTTCGCGGAATGAGCTGGGTAGGAGACCTTATAAAAAATCACCTCAGGCTTGGCAGATATCTTTCTACCTCTGCTTTCTGATTTTAAATATGACCCTGTGGATAAACCACAGGGCTTTCGGAGAGTGAAAAATGCAAAAGGTTTTGGGGTATATGTTGACGTGGACAGCTTATGGCAGCTGGTTGCAGGGAGACAGACGCAAATACGTCAAAAACGGTCAAATACTCGACCCAAATCCTTCACTGGAGAGTAAAAATAAAAAAAACATGAAGTATCCCAAAGTATTGTTGACCACCGCACAAAGAAAAATCATCGAAAAGGCTGTAATTGAGGAGTCTGCCGGCTTAAACCAGAAGATTCACGCAATTACTGTTGGAAAAAGCCATATCCACTTGGTAGTGGATTGTAATTTTATGTCGGCTTCTTCTGCAGTGAGTCATTACAAAAATGCAGCGAGGCTGGTTATGGAAAGAAATGGTTTTGTCGGCAGGTTGTGGACGAAGGGATTTAGTACTCGCTATTGTTTCGATGAAAACCAGTTAAATAAGGTAATCCAATATGTAAACCGCCATAACCGAAAGCCCCCATCCAAAAGCCCACCGGTTTATCCGGTGGGTTAATATCCCCTTGGGGGTCATATCCCCGCCGGTTTATTCGGTGGATTAATATCTCTCAGGTTTATCCCGGTGGTTATTATCCTTTTGCAGGCAGAAAAATTGATTTAGTTGTAGAAGGAATCTCTGGAGAACAGTTAGCTATTGAATGCTATGGTGACTTTTGGCATGGAGCTGAACAATATCAGCATGACCTTGAAAGACAACGACAACTGGAGCGATGCGGTTGGAAATTTCATATAATCCGAGAATGTGAGTTTCGAGCAAATCAGCAGAAATCCTTTGAATTACTTTTAAGGGAACTTAATTATCGTGGAATACACCCAAGAGATTATCAAGATAGCTCATTTCATACCGAAACTATTGATAAGACTGACCATGAGATAAATACGGAAAATCGTAATATTACTCAAACAACTTCAAGTCCAAGCATGGATATAAGCCTTTCAAATATACAGGAAGCTTTGCAATTAAAATCAAATGCTCTGCAAACAATAATTATTGAAGTTCTTAAAAAAAGACCTAATCAATCCTGTGTAAAAGATAAATTACATACTTTTATTTTAAAAGAATTTGGTATTGTCACTAGGGGTACTCCTAGAAAAAGTTTGCCCGTAAAGTAGTTCAGTCTATGAAAAAACTAGAAGAAAGTGGAAAAATAGAGATTTACAAAAGTAAAAACTTAAGAGTTAGATTGATTTAAAGCTTTTCTTAAAATCAAAACAATCAACACCCCCGGCGGCTGGCCGATAAAATAAGCAATAACAGGAAAAAATCGGTATTACAAAAAGGCATTTGAGGGAGAATTATAGCTCAAAACCGTGAAAGTTGCTGTTTTTTTACAGTTTTTCACGATTATGTTGACAAAATCGTGAAAGGGTATATGCTATAATTATGGCGAAAGTATTACATATTTTTAATACAATCAATGCCTTAAGAGAGCGGTATTATGCTGCGTCTATCGGGAAACAATCGCTTATAAAATTATTGAGCGAAGCAGAGGTCGCTGAGCAGGTGTATAACTCCAATGCCATCGAGAACAGCACTCTTACTCTTGAAGAAACAGAGAAAATCCTTTTACAAATAGACTTAGACAGATACATAACTGAAAGAGAAATTTTTGAAGCCAAAAACCTCGCGCGTGTAGTTTCTTATATCGATACAAGAGCCAAAGAACAAGAGCTTAGTCTCGATGTTATTCTGTCGCTTCACAAAATGCTTATGGCGAATATCCGAGACGATATCGCCGGGCGATTTCGCAAGGACGGTGAATGGGTCAGGGTTGCGAACTACATAGCGCCGGACCCAAAAGAAGTAGTAGAAAGACTGGAAAAAATGCTTGCAGAGTATAACGCAAACAGCCATGAAAATATTATAAAGCGTATCGCGCTGCTGCATCTTACTTTTGAACACACCCACCCGTTTGTCGATGGTAATGGCCGTATCGGAAGAGTAATAAATAATTATTTGCTGATACGGGAAGGTTTTGTGCCGGTGAATATTAAATTCATCGACAGGAAAATGTATTACCATGCGTTTCAGGAGTTTGGCGAAAAAGGTACTGCAAAAATCATGGAGGAAATAGTCGGCAAGGCGCTTACGAATAGTTACCACAAGAGGCTTGCGTATCTGGAAGGCGCGCACATTATGACGCTTGCCGAATATGCGAAAAAGTATAAAGTATCACACTCTAATTTGATAAATAAAGCAAATCGTCAAACCATAGAAGCTTTTCTTGAAAAAGGCGTTTGGAAGATTGGCGTAAGTCAGAATAAAAAATAATTTATGAACGAAGCGGAAACCAGAGCAGAGCTGATTGACCCGAAGCTGAAGGAAAGCGGCTGGCGAATAAAGTAGATTTTGTCCAGATGTTTTAGGTCCTTTACGGTCTGACCCCAATGAGATAGCTGCGGCATCTCACGGGACAGGCATCGGTAGGATAATAGAAGCTATATCCCACGGGGTAAACAGGTACTACATAATATCGGTTTATGCATGAGGATGAGGTGAAATCTTAGGTTTTAGCTCCGGAGGCATCTGATCCCAATGTATACGACAGTAAGCCTCATGGTTATAGATACTCAAGATATGCGTGCAGTTCGGAAACATGCATTTCCTGCCTTCAGTCGAAGTCTTTAGTGGTTTTTTCATCTTTACTCCTTTAGGCAAAGCGCCAAACAAAAAAAGCCACAAAGGTTAGTTGTCTTCCTCTGCGGCCTAAAGATTTCCTAATCTTTTGTATTATATTAATTATACCACATTATTGGGCTTTGTTAAACAATCTTTTACTAAGGTACTACCCCCTAAAGCATCTGGGAGCAAAATTCCCGTTTAATAACCTCAAGGAACTGGGACCCACACAAACGGCGACGGCCATTTTCATTGATTATGGATTATTAATGATTGATTATTGTGGGAGGAGTGGATTCCCGCCTTCGCGGGAATGACAGGAGGAGGCTTTCCGCATTTGGTGGTTTTCGGGTTTTGTGCTTTGTGCATCAAATTATGATGTAAAAAAGGCGATTTTTTTGTGTTGGAATGTATTATACTTGTCATAAGGCCCGATAATTTCCTTGAAAATGCCGCTTTTTTCATTGCAATTTAGTTGTGCAATTTGGTATAAATAGTAATAATGGATTTTGTGCCTGTTTTGGCAGGCATCGGAGGAGCTTTTCAACTGCCGCCGGGCGGTCGAGAAATTTATGTAGTTTTTTCGAGTAGAATCGCCGGTGACATAAGCTCCGCATTTAAAATTTGACCTGTTAGCTGTTAATTGGTTTTCAGAAGAAGGAGGTCAAACCAAGTCATAAACCATCTCCCTGTGCAAACACAAAATATTAATGTGGAAAATGTGAAAGCTATTTTTAGCTTTTATTGTGTGGCGGCAGTATTGTAATCGTATGAGTGATGTGAAGGAGGTTTATTATGTATAGAAGGTTAATTTATCTGACCTGTTTTGTTATTGTGCTGAGCATAGTTGGTAGTGCTTCAGCCCAGCTTATGGTGTACTATAAGCTCGACGAGACTTCCGGCACCACCGCTTTTGATTCGAGCGGCAAAGGCAACGATGGCGTAGTCGGCGGTGACCCGAACTGGGTAGCAGGTTATCTCGACGGAGGGTTGAAATTCAGCCCCGACAGCACAACCGGCCCCGTCGATGCCAATGGCATTACTATACCTGCGAACCAAATGGGGATGCGTTCGGACACAGGCTCTGTTGCATTTTGGATGAATCTGGCGAGTTTGGGAACAGGTATCAATACGATATGGTGGGGCGGCGATAATAATACCGCCAACACTATGGGGCCGGAAAACGAAATGCACATACATGTCGAAGCTCCCGCAGGAAACGTTTGGGAAGGTGGTGAGATTTGTTTCCGGGTTTTGCATGGTACTCCGAGTATGATTCACCTGCATTCCGACCCCAACAAGGCCGATGCTACTAATCCTGGAGCTGATTATGTCAGCCCGATTTTGGTCAATGACGCCAATTGGCATCATGTTGTGGGCACCTGGGGTGATGATAACGGTAATGTGAACCTATATCTGGACGGCGTTTTATTGCAACAAGCGGCCTACACAACACCCAGCTATCCGCTTACCTATATGTATCTGGGCCGACCGGCGAGTGGCGGGCGTGTTTACAACGGCATACTCGACGAAGTTCAAATCTATGGCCGGGCAATAACGCAGCAGGAGATTCAGAATATTATAGCCGGTACTCCAGCCCTAAGTCCTCTCGCGTCTCTGCCTGAACCTTCTAATAAGGCAATAGAGGTACCCCGAGATGCAGATCTCAAATGGTTGGGCGGGGATACAGCCGTCAAGCATAATGTGTATTTTGGAACAGTTTTCGAGGATGTCAACGCAGCCAGTATGGATGACCCGCGTGGCGTGCTGGCCAGCAAAGAGCAGGAAACCGCCACTTATAGCCTCGACACTCTTGACTGGGACCAGACCTATTACTGGCGGATCGATGGGATCGAGGCAGATGGTACTACCATACACAAAGGCAATGTCTGGAACTTTACGGTATGCAACTTTTTGATTGTGGACGACTTTGAAGGATACGACGATGTTAATAATGTTCTTTACAATACATGGTCGGACTATTTCGTGAATAATACGGGCATGACCGTGGGATATTTTGATCCACCATTTGCCGAGCAAGAAATAATTCACAGCGGTGCACAATCTATGCCTTTGAGTTACGATAACGATGGTACTATAAACGAGGGAACGGACTACCAAAATAGTGGAACACTGTTGTACTCCGAAGTCGAACGCAAGTGGTCGACTGCTCAGGATTGGACCAGAGAGAATGTTGAATCCTTATCACTATGGTTCAGGGGTTATCCGGCGTATGTCGGTGCATCCGTGGAGAATCCGGCAGGCACCTATACAATAACATCCACAGGTGCGGATATCTGGGCCAACGCCGATGAGTTCCATTTTGCCTATAAGGGGGTTGCCAGCGGTGCCTGCTCGATTACAGCAAAGGTCGAAAGTCTGGAGGCCATCAATAACGATACAAAGGCCGGCATTATGATTCGTGACTCACTCGAGCCGGGTGCGAAAAATGCAGCGCTTCTGCTCACACCTGATGCAACAAAGGGTCTGCGATTCCAGTACCGTAAAACAGCCGATGGTACCACAGAAAGAGCGACAGCTACTGACCCGAATGCCAATCTCGATCCGAATGCTATGGCACCTTACTGGCTGAAATTTGAGCGTACGTCAGGCGGGCTTGTCAGAGCATTCCGTTCACCAGACGGCAAGGAAGACACATGGACGCAGTTCCCTATCCAGGTAGTAACGATGACTATGCCCATATACATAGGCTTGGCGGTGACCAGTCATGATGCGACGCAAACGGCTGAAGCCGTTTGCTCCAATGTTACCTTCACCGGCACCAGCACTGGCTGGGCTGACCGGGACATTGGAATAGGCAGCAATCAACCCGAGCCGATGTATGTGGTTGTAAATGGCAATACTGTAATCAATCACGAAGATCCCAATGTGGCTTTGATAGATACATGGACCGAATGGAGAATACCTCTGCAGAGGTTTGTAGACCTTGGCGTGAACCTTAACAGTGTCAATAGCTTTAACATTGGACTTGGTGACAGGAACAATCCGCAGGCCGGCGGTAAAGGTACGATGTACATTGATGATATCCGGCTATATCGGCCTCCGCAACAATAGGACCCAGGTGAGGGTTGCTTGCCTTGTGGATAATAGGCAGCAAAGGCGTCTCGGTTGTTAAAGATTTAAAGGAAATAAGAAGAATTTCATTCGATTGATGGGATTGCATTGCTTCGAGACGTAGTGTATAATTTCAGTAATGAAGCGATGTATTTAACCGGATTATATGTATGTAATAACGATTGCGTTAGAAGGATGTTCGAGGAAAGGAGAAAATCGATGAGGCGGAAGTCTAAAGGTTTTACCTTAATAGAGCTTTTGGTTGTGATTGCTATCATCGCGTTATTGATGGCAATCCTAATGCCGGCTCTACAGAGAGTGAAAAAACAAGCAAAAGCGGTTATGTGCCAGTCGAACCTCAAGCAATGGGGTACCCTCTTTATGATGTACACGGACAATAATAACGGCAATTTTCCCACACGTAAGGGTGATTCCGGCCGATGGATGGACTCATTGTGGGATTACTACGGGTCCAACGAAGATATACGCCTTTGCCCTCAGGTTAAAAAACTTGCGAACCCGGAAGGGGCAACCGGTGTTAATTGGTGGGGCAGCACGAATATGGCCTGGGGACCGATTCCTACGTGGGATTCCGGCGGAGGCCGTACAGCGGGGCTTTACGGCAGCTATGGCATAAATGGCTTTGTGTATGTACCGGGGGAAAAGCTTTATGATAACCCGGTTGAAAGATTCTGGAGAACTCCTAATGTTAGAGGTGCAGCCGATGTACCGATGTTTTTGGATTGCTATTTCTGGTGCGGTTGGCCGCGTTCCGAAAATACTCCGCCGTTAGAGCCAGATTGGCAGGATAAAAATGACAACAATGCGATGAATCGTTATTGTCTCGATCGCCACGATGGAAACATAAATGCCCTTTTCCTGGACTATAACGTTCGAAAAGTCGGCCTGAAGGAGTTGTGGACACTCAATTGGCATAAAGGCTTCAATAGAGCCAATGCCTGGACACTCGCTGGCGGTGTCACCTCGGATGACTGGGCAAACTGGGGCACTGGCAAGGGCAAAGGCTGGATGGCAAAATTCAGAAACTACTGAAAAACGATTGTGCAGGTTTTTATCGGCAGTAGCTGTTCTATATCGGCGGTAAAGTTTGTTACAGGCATTGTGGTAACTTTTTAAGATTGCTCCGGCATAATTTGATTTGCTTGTATTAATTTTACACGTTAAATTACGACTGTAGATAAATAGAACCCCGCAATAAACGAAATTGCGGGGTTTAATATTTTAGGGATCGCTGCGTGGGCCGGGATATTGCTTATTGTTGCCTTAGCCAGGCGACAAATTCTGCCAGGCCGGTCTGGATGGTAGTTGAAGGATTGTAACCCAAATCTGCAGCAGCCTTGGTAACGTCGGCGTAGGTTCGCTCAACATCGCCCGGCTGAGGGGGTAGATATTCCCTGACCGCTTTTTTGCCAAGCGCCTTTTCGATTTCAGCGATCAAATCATTGACACTTACAGGTCTTGATTCGCCGAGGTTATAGATATTAAAGCCGGAGCATCTTTCCATTGCTGCTACGGTGCCGTTAATTATATCATCAATGTATGTAAAGTCGCGCATCATAGAGCCGTCGCCATAGACCGGTATGGGCTTTCCCTGCTCGATAAGTTTGGCGAATTTGTGAATGGCTAAATCCGGCCTCTGTCGTGGTCCATAAACCGTGAAGAAGCGCAGGCAGGTTATATGAATTCCATAAAGGTGATGGTACGTATGGCAGATAAGCTCGCCGGCCTTTTTAGTGGCAGCGTAGGGCGAGATGGGAAAATCAACGCTGTCTCCCTCGGAAAATGGTACCTTCTTGTTGTTGCCATAGACACTTGAGCTTGAGCCGAAGATAAACTTAATGACATTATGTTTTTTCGCTGCTTCGAGCAAGACCGTTGTTCCATTTACATTGACATCAG
>Ga0307438_1001710_pt1 | contig 13560 bp, 10 predicted proteins | sample SalMarWE160110MG_FD_202144 | JGI IMG/M metagenome (GOLD analysis project Ga0307438, IMG submission 202144) | Salt marsh sediment microbial communities from the Plum Island Ecosystem LTER, Massachusetts, United States - WE1603-110 | ecosystem: Environmental > Aquatic > Marine > Intertidal zone >... | reverse complement strand
ATATCTTCTGTGTATGCTAAAAAACCCATTACCGACCTACCTATTGCAGCACTTAAATTTAAACCAAGTGTGGGTCCTGCGAATATTTCGCAAACAATGTTGGAACTCGCAGGTATTTTAAGTTTAAGCAGCAAAGGGATTTCAAGATAGTTGAAATTAAGGGATGTTGTGAATGGTATTCCCATTTCTTCTATCGAGCCCGTTGCTCCTTTTTCCGAATAAAGTAGTTCAGTTTGAATGGAAATCATATCTGTAATACCTATATCTGCCAAAACCCCCCCTACGAATCCATTTTTGAAACCTAAGTCTAAACCAAGTGAATCTTCCATAGCACTTACCCCGCTTCCTTCAAGATCAGTTATAGCCAAGCCAAACTTTAGTCCTAAAGTGAGCCCTATTGCATTTGCAGTGAAACAGGAACAGAATAGTACAATAATTAATAGTGATAAAATTGTTTTCATAAAACCTCACTTATTTTAAAGAAAATTTTCTTTATGTCAAGGGAAGTATTTTTTGACATGAAACGTGCGAAAACTAATTTAATCATAATAGAACTTTGGGCATAGGACTTATGTAAAAATTCTATGCCCAAGTATTAAATAAAATTATTTAATGAAAAACAGTAAGATTCTCTTGCGTTATTTGCCGAGGGCAAAAGCGTAGCCTGCCATTATGCTTATATAATTAGTCTTTGCTTCGTCCGTATCATCGGCAACAGACATTAAACCCATTGTATATCTTCCATCCAGAGTAAGAATGCCGGAACCCAGGCCAATGCCTACGCCGGCTCCAAAAGATACTCCCATGTCCATGTATTTAATGTCATCTTTAATGTCTTCGTCAGGAATGTCTTCCCCTTCTACATCTATAGCCACTTTTGCACCCAAATTCATACCAATTGCAGGACCTGCCAATATTTGGAATGTAAGTTGAGGGCTTGCAGGTATTTTAAGTTTAAGTAACAGCGGTATCTCGAGATAGGTTAAATTAACCGTTGATGTGAATTCTACGTCATCTTCTTCGCCGGTAGCCTTCATACCTTTTGAGATATAAAGTATTTCGGGTTGAATACCGAACTTATCCGTGAAACCGATATCCGCAAAAATTCCACCTAAAAATCCCATTTTAGAACCTACATCTGCTTCCATTTCTTCTGCCATAGCATCTATAAAATCTCCGGAAGCATTTGCTATCGCCAAACCACCTTTTAAACCTAATGAGATCCCGGTTGCTTTTGCAGTAAAGCTACATACAAAAAGTAATACTAACAGTGACAATAAAAATTTTTTCATACAACCCCCCTTTTTATTAATTATAATAAGAGAAATCTCGTTTTATGTCAAGGGAATTATTTGAGTTATGAGTCAATAAGATAGGATTTAGGATTTTGGGTTTGGGATTTAGCAAAAAACAAACAAAATTTCTTCTTTATTCGTGTTATTTGTGCTATTTGTTGTTTCTCTTAGTTTCGGTGCGCGGTGGGGTAATCTTGTGGTTTCTCTTCTAAAAACTTTTTCTTACATGATTTCGCGAATTCCTGAAAAATATCACTCTGATAATCGGGATAGGTCCATTTTTGAGGTTGGAATTTATCGCCAATGTAAATCAAGGTTACTTCACCGAATATTCCATTTCCCAGGTAAATTCTATGGGAAAAGTTTTTTGTGGTTACAAGTACAACTCTGTTGTCGCATATTCCTCCCGGATCACAATTTACAGTTCTTTTACCTTCAAAAGTAAGTTCTTTTTCCCAGCTTATTGCTTTGTGTTTTAAATCTACCAACTCATTTTCCGGTATTATCTTATCGATCGACACCCATTTTCTTTTTAAGAACTCGCCCATTTCATCTTTATAGTAATCGGTAAAATCGAATGGAATTTCGTTGCTTTGGATATCTATCTTTTCTATCTGATTTATTTTACGGGTGAGGTATTCAAGTCCTTCCCTATCTTTATAAATAAGGCCGAAGAATACCTTTGTTAAGGCAGGAATAAACGGACTATTATCCATTTTCCGTAAAGGAACGAGATGATACCGCCAATTGCAAGGTAAGGACCAAAAGGTATTTGCGATTTCATTTTAAGTTTTCCACGTTTTATTTGAATCAAGCCATAGGCGGCTCCCAGAAAGGAACCTATCATTATGGTGAGTAGCACTCCCGTCCATCCCACAAAGGCCCCAATCATAGCGGCAAGTCTGATATCTCCATCCCCCATAACTTCCTGTTTATAGACTCTTTTACCTATCACAATTATTGTTAATATTAAAATTACTCCTAATGCCGTACCTATGAAGGATATTAATGCTAATCCTCGAAATATTGAAAGAGCTAAGCCAAGTATAATTCCGGGAATAGCAATCGAGTCTGGAATAAGTGTTGTTTTTAGGTCAATGAATGATATGGGAATGAGTAAAGATATGAAAATAAGAAAAGTGCATAACTCGAATGATATTCCGAAACGGAGGTATGAAAATAGAAAAAGAAAAGCGCTTATTGTTTCTACTATGAGGTATCTGATTGGAATATGGAAATCGCAATTCCGGCATTTTCCGTTTAAAATAATATAACTTAGGATTGGAATGTTATCTTTCCAGTGTATTTTTTCTCCGCAACCCGGACAATGGGAAGGAGGTTTTATTATTGAAATATTTTTTGGTAAGCGGTATATAATTACGTTGAAGAAACTTCCCATAACGGCTCCCAGAAGAAAAAACAATATTCCTAAAACAACTACCATTTATCCTTTCACGCTTTGCTTATCTACATGGCGTTTTGTATTTTGAGATTCTTTTTTTCTACATAGGTAAGACATTAGAGCTTGCATATCGGTAGGTTTGACACCTGAAACTCTGGAGGCCTGACCGAAGGTTTCCGGCCTAATACTATTCAATTTCTCGATGCTTTCGGTACATATTCCCTGTATTTCAGCGAAATTTGTACCGGGAGGAATTCTAACATTTTCCATCTTCTTCAATTCTTTTATTTTTCTTATCGCGCGTTGTTTATATCCATCATAACGGATATTTATCTCTACTGCTTTTTTTACGTCTTTGTTGATTTTTATTCCGCATATTTTCTTCACGTCATTAATGTTGAAATCGGCTCTTTTCGCAAGGTCAAATGCGCTAACGGGTTTTTTAATTGCGGGTACATCTTTAGGAGTGACAAATATTTTTCTTAGCAGTTCTTCAGTTTCTTTAACCTTTTTTCTTTTTTCCTTGACTTTCATCATTCTTTCTTTACTTAAAAGTCTAAGTTTGTATCCATACTCGGTAAGTCTAAAGTCGGCGTTGTCTTGTCGTATAAGTATTCGATGCTCTGCTCTTGAAGTGAACATCCGGTATGGTTCTTCCGTTCCTTTCATAACGAGATCATCTATCAGAACCCCTATATAGGCTTCGTCCCTTCTTAGAATTAAAGGTTCTCTTTTTTCTATTTTGAGAGTTGCATTTATTCCTGCCATCATTCCCTGGGCTGCTGCTTCTTCGTAACCAGAGGTTCCGTTTATCTGTCCTGCGAGGAATAAACCATCTATTTCTTTTGTTTCGAGTGAGTGTTTGAGTTGTGTCGGAGGTACAAAGTCATATTCGACGGCATATCCCGGCTTAAAGATTTCTATATTCTCAAGGCCCGGGATAGTTTTTAAGAATTGTATCTGTATTTCTTCCGGCAGGGAAGAAGATACTCCGTTTAAATACACTTCAGACGTATCCAGTCCGTCGGGTTCTATGAAAACATGATGATGGGTTTTTTCCGGAAATTTAAGAACTTTTGTTTCCAGAGAAGGACAGTAACGTGGTTCTATTCCTGTTATTTTGCCCTGGACAAGTGGAGAATATTTAAGGTTTTGGCGGATTATATTATGTGTGTTTTTATTTGTCCAGGTAAGGTAACATGGTACATTTAGAGGATCAAATTTTTTTGTTCTATACGAAAAATTGAGAGGGTTTTCATCTCCCGGTTGAATGGTCATTTTGGAAAGATCTATTGTTCTCATATCCGCCCTGGCTGAAGTACCGGTCTTAAGACGCCCTAATTTGAGTCCCACATTTCTTAAAGATTCAGATAAACCAAGGGATGGAGGTTCCCCGAGTCTTCCGGAAGGGAAAGATTCCAAGCCTATGTGAATAAGTCCGGAGAGAAAAGTGCCGGTTGTGAGAATAACCGCGTCTGAAAAGAATTCTTCTCCGGAAGCTATCTTTACTCCACTTATTCTTTTTCCTTCTAAAATAAGTTCTGTGACTTCTCCCTCTTTCACAGTTACTTCTTTTTTTATTGCTTTGGCGATAGTTTCCCTGTAGTTTTTTCTATCCGACTGAGCACGGAGAGCCCATATCGCAGGTCCCTTCTTTGCATTTAACATTTTGAATTGTATTCCGGTTTTATCAGTATTATAAGCTATCTCTCCTCCTAGGGCGTCTACTTCAAATATCAGCTGAGATTTTGCTCCTCCGCCCATTGAAGGATTACAGGACATTTGCCCTATAAGCTCAGGGCTTATTGTAAGTAGTAGAGTGGAAAAACCCCTTCTTTCCGAAGCAAGAACTGCCTCGATTCCTGCGTGTCCTCCTCCTACTACTATTACATCAAATTTGTTTGTTTTTATCTCCATATTTTTCTATTTAATATTAGGAGAGAAATATGAATAGTCAATAGGAAACAGCCACTGGCTGCAGTTTCGAGTCACGGGTTTTGTGTTTCGAGTAAAAAAAAATACAAAAAAATCCTGCTAATCTGTGTTTTATTACTTTGTAGTGGGTTTGAAATTCCGAATTCTGACTTCTTGCTTCTGATTTCTTTTTTACTCTTTTTCGATCAATTTTTTTACTGTTTCGGCGAGCTCTTTATATTCGTAGGGTTTTTTTATTATTGCATTGAACCCGAATTTCTCATGCTCGGACATTACAGGGTCCTCAGAATAACCGCTGGAAACTATTGCTCTTACATTCGGGTCGATCTTACGCAAGGCGTTTAGTGTTCTAAGCCCTCCCATGGCTCCTGGGATTGTCAGGTCAAGAATGACTACATCGTAGGGTTTTCCTTCATCTATAGCTTCTTTATATAAAATTAATGCTTCTTCTCCGTCTTCGGCTTCTGAAACATCGTAACCGAATAAATTAAGAGCTCTCTCTGCAGATTTCCTTATAAAGGGTTTATCGTCCATAATTAGAACTTTACCGCTGGACTTTGAGATTTTTTCTTTCTCTTCTTTTTGTTTCTTTTCTTTTTCCCCATCTATTGAAGCAGGAAGATATATATGAAAGGAGGTGCCTTTCCCAATTTCGGATTCCGTATAGATAAAACCCTTGTGTTTTTTTATTATAGAGAAAACGGTTGCCAAACCGAGTCCGCTTCCGTTTTGTTTTGTTGTAAAGAAAGGATCGAATATCTTATGTATATTTTCTATGGGTATACCAACTCCTGTATCTTTAAAGGTAATTTTTACATATTTACCTTTTTTGAGCGGTATTTTTGCTCTTTCTTCTATTTTGCAATTTTCCGCTTTTACAGTTATTGTTCCTTCCGCTGGTATAGCATCAATCGCGTTTAAAATTATATTATTTATAACTTGATTCATCTGAGATATGTCTATAACAACTTTCCATAGGTTTTCCTGTAAATCAAATTCACAATTAACATTGGAGCCAACAATTGCGAATTTTGCGGATTCTTTGATTAGATCTTTTATATCAGTTTCTTCCTTAATTGGTACTCCGCCCTTCGAAAAAGTTAAAAGTTGATGGGTTAGACTCTTCGCACTGTGAGCGGCTTTTTCCGATTCAGTAAGTATTTCATAGATTTCGTTTTTTGGGTCCATTTTTAGTTTCGCGAGTGATATGTTGCCAATGATTCCGGTTAGAAAATTGTTAAAATCATGAGCGATTCCTCCGGCAAGTATACCAATAGATTCTAATTTTTGAGCTTTTGCTATTTCCTCTTCCATTATTTTTTTATCGGAAATATCGATTGTTTGTAATATCATTCCCTGGAAATCACCTTTTTCGTCTATGATTGGTTCCCATGAGCTTGAAGCATACCATATCTTGCCGTCTTTTTTGACAGCTTTATATTCGAAATTTCTACCATCTGTATGCTCTTTAAAGGATTTGTCAAAAACTTTCTTTGCCCTGTCAGTATAATCTTCGTGTACCCACCAGATGAATTTATCTTCCAGTTCATTGCTGCTGTAACCCGTTATTTCTTTGGTGTTTGGGCTTACATAAATATTTTTGCCTTGTTTGTCTGTTATAACGAGTAAGCTTGGCATAGTTTCTATAATCAAACGAAATCTTTCCTCGTTCTGCCTCAAAGCTTCTTCAGCTTTAATACGTTCTGTTATATCTTGAGAAATTACTATTGCTCCTTCAGAAAAAGGTGCGATGCTGATTGAAAGATGTTTATCCTCGTATTTCATTTTCGGAAATTCTTTGTTTTTACCTGTTTTTATACATTTCATCAATTCCTTATACATATCTATTTCGTGTTTGGACCCATAATCTTTGTATAGAATGTCGCCGATTTTGGGGACTCTATCGCCCGACTGCCTTTTTGCTAAGTTGCTTTTTATTACTTTTCCTTTGCGGTTTACGACGATAGTTTCTACGGGGCTATAATTGAATAATGCAAAGTTGTAAGCTTCTTTTTCTTTTAGTTTTTTTTCATTTTCTTTTCGTTCAGTTATATCTCTTGTGATTGCTACGAAAGCCTGGGGTTGCCCTTCCTGGTTCTTTATTAAAGAAGCATTCATCTCTCCAATAAAAGAAGAGCCGTCTTTTCTCAATAAGGTATATTCTAAATTCCTTACGCTGCCGTTTTTTAATGTCTTTTTCAAATTCATCTTTGCTCTTTTACGGTCAGAAGAAGCTATGAATAAAAAAGCGCTTTTTCCAAGTACTTCTTCCTGTTTTTCGTATCCGTATATTTCAAGGGCCTTATCCGAGGTATAGGTGACTTCTGCTTTTAAATCGGTTACTGTGACCGCATAGGGTGCTGTATCTACGAGTGTCTTATATAACTGCTCGGAGTCTCTTAATGCCTGTTCTAACTTTTTTTTCTCCGTTGTATCGCTTACGACTTCAAGTAAATTGACAACATTTCCCTTTTCGTTTTTTATCGGATATCCTTTGATTAACCATTTCCTGCCGTCCGTTTTAACGATCTCTTGTTCTTCTACCTTTCCACTTTCAAGGGCTTTTATTAAAGGGCATTTTTCGCATGGTTTGTTATCGTCAGTCCATATTTCGTAGCAATAGTTTCCTTCAATTGGGTCGGATTTTGTGGTAGCTTGTTCGTAAGCAGAATGAGCGGCTTTGTTTGCCCATAGTATCTTATAATCGACGTCCATTAGTGTTATCAGTTCTGACAAGGTGTTAAGTATTGTTTCTATTTGTTTATCGGATTTTTTTAGATCCTCTATAATTTTTGCTTCTTCTTTTTTTTCTTCTTTCGCCAAAGATAGATTCCTCGTATTTACTCTTTTTAAATTATTCAATGATTATATGAATTATAGGAATGAAAAAAGCTTTTGTCAAGGATAATTAAATTAGAAGTCAGGAGTCAGAAGGTGCGAATATAGAATCCCATCACCACCCCAAGAATTAGTTGAACCACAAAGTTCACAAAGATTTTATTTTTTTATTTTAAAAAATCATGTAAATCCAGTATAAATTTTTCGGCACTTGAGGTGGTTTTAAGGAACACAGTTAAAAAAGTGAGGTGTGTGGGTGTGGCTTTGAGTCCTTTGTGGTCTTTGTGGTTAATATTGTGCGGTAGCAGCTTTGCCCTATGGGTTTTACTCTTGACATTTTGTTGGCTTCCTGTATATTAACGGACATAATGGGCCTATAGCTCAGTCGGTTAGAGCGTTCGCCTGATAAGCGAGAGGTGAGTGGTTCGATTCCACTTAGGCCCATTTTTTTGTGGGGGCGTAGCTCAATTGGTAGAGCACCTGCCTTGCACGCAGGAGGTCAGCGGTTCGAATCCGCTCGCCTCCATTTTGGAAATCTTATGAATCCGATTTTAAAAATAATCATTTTTTCTTTACTTCCCATATCGGAACTCCGAGGCAGCATTCCTATCGGTCTTTCTTCCGGATTACCATTATCATTAGTTTTTCCGATTGCTGTTCTATCCAATGTTTTGGTTTTTCCCATTTTTTATTTCTTTCTTACATTTATTCACAGGTTATTGATGAAATTAACGTTATACAGGAAAACTTTCGATTATTTTCTGGAAAGAACCCGGAGAAGAATTGGCCCAAAAGTGGAAAAATACGGCTATCTCGGTTTGACTTTATTTGTAGCTATTCCCCTCCCGGTTACCGGTGCTTATACAGGAACTCTTGGTGCATGGTTTTTTAAACTAAAGAAGAGAAAGTCTTTTTTAGCTGTATTTTTAGGGGTGGTTATTGCCGGGATAATTGTCAGTATTGTGTCAATTTTCGGTATACACATATTTGATATATTTATAAAGAAAAATTTGTAAAAGAAACAGATAGTCCAAAGTCCAGTGTCCAATGTCCAAAGTCAAGACCAAGTAATTGAACCACAAAGATCACAAAGGACACAAAGTTTTTTATTTTTTTTACTAACAGCAAAGAGCGAAGGACTAAAAGCTCAATGTAAAGTTGACTTTCAAGCTGTTATATATATAATTGAAACTATGAGAGGATTAAAATTTTTTGTTTTGCTGATGATTCTTCTAACTCTTTCTTTATACCCTTTTTCTCTTACTTTTAAACAGGTAGGAGAGTATGAGGAAAATGCTGTTTACACAGATGTTAAAGTTCTCGGTAGCTATGCGTTTCTGGTTGCCGGAAATAGGGGCGTGCATATATTTGATGTGTCGAATTCTTATTCTCCCAAGAAAATTTCTGTGATAGAATCAATGGACCGAAGTTACGCGATAGATATAAAAGGATTTAATTTATATATTGCGGATGGGATGGCGGGGGTGAGAATCTTTGATATCCGGAACAAGAGTAAGCCGGAACAGCTTTCTTTCATACCCACGAGTGAAAAATCTCTGGATTTAGTAGTTTCCGGAGATTATTGTTTCGTGGCGGATGGCTATGGGGGATTTCGAATATTTGATATTTCAAAGCCTTTTTTTCCGCGTGAGATATCAAATTGGGATGAATCGGATTATGTAAATTCGATCGAAGTGATTCACGATTACGCTTTTTTCGGAGATGAGAAAGGTATATTGTCACTTTTGACTTCCGTTGAGTTTGATTCTCTTAATCAATATAAAAGAATTAGTGAGTTCGGACCCGTAAATAAGATTGTTTCGGATGGAAGATTTCTTTTTGCGGCTTCAAACGAAAGAGGCTTACTTGTTGCTGATATTTCGGATGTTTCTAATCCTTTGTTGCAGGAATTACCCGGTAAATACAGTAGAATTGATAATATGTTTCTTTCAGGTTTTTATCTTTATGCTATTCAGAATGGTCAGTTAGGAGTTCTTAATATGTTGGTTCCATTCAATCCTTATTCTTCGGGTAATCTTTCTATAAACACGGAGGTAGTTTCTGTGTTTGTTAGTGGCAATTTAGTTTATGCGGCATGCGGTGTTGATGGTTTTAAAATTTTCAAAATTTCGGATTAGTAAGTTTTCAACAACATGATTCTCTATACTGGGAATTTTTGATATTTTCCGTATTCTAAACACTTGCGAAAGTTAGAGGGCTGTATATATTCGAGGTACGATGGATTTTGATTTTATTATAGTCGGTGCAGGTCCTGTAGGTTCATATCTTGCAAAATCTCTTGCAGAAGAGGGTTATTCTGCAGGTGTTTTTGAGAGAAAAAAAGAAGTAGGGGAGGGTGTGATCTGCAGTGGTATAATTGGAAAAGATGCCTATGATAGATTTAATCTACCTCTAAAGGCAATTATCAGAAAAATATCTTCACTAAAAGTTTTCTCTCCATCTTTGATAGAATTAGATTATTCAAAAGAGGAACCTTTTGCATATATTGTAGATAGGAAAAAATTTGATAAAGAATTAGTAAAGGAAGCTGCCAAAGAGGGAGTGGAACTTTTTCTGGAGAGTAAGGTGTTTGACATACAGAGAGAGAAAGACGGGATTTTGATAAAATATTCTAAAAATAGACGGGAATTCCAAAAAAGTGCAAGATGCATTATTATAGCTTCAGGAACCAATTTTACGCTTCACAAAAAAATAGGTTTTTCTGTTCCCGAGAATATACTATGGGGAAACAGAGTGGAAACTGTTGGGGGAGATGGAGAAGGATCTGTTGAGGTCTATATTTTGAGTAAACCCGATTTAAGTTCTTTTGGTTGGATTATCCCTTTGAACGGACATACAAGAATAGGCGCCCTTTCCGGGAAGAGTAGCCGGGAGCCCCTTGAAAGTCTTATATATAAGAGTAACGGAAGATTTAATGTGAATATGGATAAGGTAGAAAAGGCTCCCATAGCTTGTGGAAATTCAAAAAAAATAGCAGATGAAAGAGTGATTGCAGTAGGGGAGGCTGCCGGACAGGTTAAAACAACAACGGGAGGAGGAATATACTACGGACTTATTGGGGCTTCTATAGCCAAGGAAGTTCTTTTAAAAGCCGCTAAAACGAATAATTTTTCTGCCAATGTATTTAAGGAATATGAAAATATATGGTCTGATAAGATGGGAAGTGAAATAAAAAACGGTATTATTGTGCGAAATGTAGCATCGAAAATTACTCCACAATTAGTCGACAATGTTTTCGACTTTTTAAAGAAAAATCCATCAATAAAAGAGGATTTAGAGAATAGATTTTGCTTTGATTATCATCAAGATATTATTAAATCAGGTATTAAATTTTTTCTTAATAAAGTACCGAAGAAGGTTTCTTCATTTACTTCTATATTTAAGTAGGCAATAATTTAAGTAGATTATACTACTATAATTTTTTTCTAAAAGAATTTCCTTTAGCCTTAAAAGTCATTTTTAGTTAAATTAAATATCAAAAATTAAAAAGCAAAATTACATCTAAAAATGTAAAAATTATCTCTTTCCCCAAAACCGAAAAGACTTTTATGTTGTTCTTGTGCTCTTTTTTCTTTTCAATTTACTTTTGATTTTTGATTTGTAATTTTCCATTTTGATATTTGATTTTTGCATTTTGATCGTTCTTCTTCCCTGCCAGAATTTTTCTGGAAGAATCTCTGCCTTTTTTGTGTTGCTTTAGCGAGTTATGCTATTTTGCCGGTGTAAACTTAAGCAGAAGTACGTCGTGCGGCGCTATTTCTCTTATGAAGTCTTCGTTGTCCTGTTTTTGAATGTCGATCGTTCCTATGTCTTCCTTATTCCATATATCCCGGACTTTATATTTGCTGTGTTTACCCTTTAAAATCCAGAGGTGATCCCAGGTTATTTTCATTTTTAAAGGTACCTCATCCGTGTTGTGGAAACATACTGCCCATGTGCCTTTAGATAGCTCTTTTACCCAGATTTCTTTTCCCGGATGGTCCATCATTTGATAGCCCTGTTTGCCAAGCGGGTCCTGATTGATGGCAATGACTTCTTTATTTGTAAGAATATCACGGATATCATCGGACATATTTCTAACGTCGTTTCCTGCCATCAAAGGTGCTGCTAAGATACACCATAGAGTGAAGTGGGCTCTTGATTCAGCTAAAGTCAGACCTTTATTACCCACTTCCATCATGTCCGGGTCGTTCCAGTGTCCGGGTCCCGCATATTTTTCCAGACCTACCTGTGCGTCTAAGATGTGTTTCCAGCCTAAGGAGTAGACAGCCTGACAGTCATAGCAGTCGATGATGTCCCCGGTTGTTCTCCACAAGTGTCCGATATCTTTTCCCCATTCCCAGGGTTTGTTGCTGCCCCATTCGCAGATACTGAATACAATAGGCCTGCCCGTAGCTTTTAACGCAGCTCCCATGGTTTTGAAGGTTTCTTCCGCATTGGCTGTACCTGTGTTGCACCAGTCATATTTAATGTAATCAACTCCCCAGGAAGCATAAGTCCTTGCGTCTTCAAATTCGTGCCCGCGTCCACCCGGGTAATCGGCGCATGTTCTTGTTCCCGCGTCGTTATGAATACCGAATTTAAATCCTTTCGAATGAATATAATCCCCCAATGCTTTCATTCCTTTTGGAAATCTTTTCGGGTCGGGAATTATTTTTCCGTTTTTATCTCTTTGTTTGGCTTCCCAGCCGTCGTCTAAAACTATATATTTGTAGCCTGCATCTTTCATGCCGTTTTTTATCATAGCTTCTATTGTTTCTTTTATGAGTTTTTCGTCGATATTTGTTCCGAATGTGTTCCAGCTATTCCATCCCATTGGCGGAGTTCGTGCAAGACCATCGTCAAGCGCGTTTAGATTAATTGATTGCATAAAAAGGATTAGACTCATTATAATATAAAAAGATAATTTTTTTGTAAAAGATACGTTCATTTTGCCCTCCGGTTTACTTTTAGTTTATATTAATTTTGTAGTCCTGTCAAGCGCGTTTTTTTAAGCTTTAATTGTCGAATTTTAAAACAAAACCTCCGTTTCCTTTGAGTTTTATTTCAAAAGAGTTATTTGGGGTATAGATTATTTTTTCCATATTGAAGGAACGGTTATTTTCGCCGTCGGTTATTAAGGTTGCCGATTTTGTCTCTTTAATAAAAGGTAATTTAAATTCTAAATGTTTATCTGTTTCTTCGCCGTTTATGCCGGCTACATACCAGGTAGAATCGGATTTACGGGCAATAACAACGAATTTACCCGGAAAACCATCTATAAATTTAGTGTCGTCCCAGCAGTCAGGGATTTCTTTTAAGAAATTTTTAACATAATCCGGGACCATTTTCATTCCTTTTGGTGTTTCGGCAAAATGTTGTATGCCCGAGTAAAATAGAACCGACAATGCGAGTTCGAAAGCATTCGAGGTAATTCGTTTAATGTTGGGTACTTCCGAGAAACAAACCGGTGTAAAATCCATAGGGTCGAAGACGTTTCGAGTGAATGGCTGCATACAGCAATGGTTAGGTTCGTGATCAGCATTTAATTGCTCGAAAGTTACATATTCAAAACCTCTTACTGCCTCTACCGTTACAAGATTTGGGTAAGTACGCTGCCATCCTCTGGGTATGGTTGCTCCATGGCAGTTTACCATAAGTTCAAACTCTGCCGCATCTTCAAAAATATCTTGATAATAAGCCATTACGGATTGTCCATCGCCTCCAAAAAAATCCACTTTGACGCCTTTGACGCCTATTTTTTTGATTCGGTTGAATTCTTCCAAGCGATCTTTATGATTGAGTAGTTTGCTTTTAGGACTATATTCTGTTGTGTTCCAGTTACCGGAAGAATTATACCAGGCTAAGATTCCTACACCTTTATTCTTGGCGTACCCAGTAAGCTCACCTAGTTTTTCGTAACCAATTTTTTTATCCCAGTCTGCATCAACGAGACAGTATTCCCAGTTCATGTCCGATGCATAATCGATAAATCTTTTCTGTACATCATATACAGTAGAATCGTCTTTTAAAAGCACCCAGCTCCAGGAAGACTGACCGGGTTTTACGAATGAAATGTCTTTCAATTTT